>Ga0255347_1000053_pt1:0-105000 | contig 208038 bp, 194 predicted proteins | sample wastewater_treat_2_FD_192479 | JGI IMG/M metagenome (GOLD analysis project Ga0255347, IMG submission 192479) | Wastewater microbial communities from Lulu Island WWTP, Vancouver, Canada - plant24 | ecosystem: Engineered > WWTP > Wastewater > Unclassified | place: Canada: Vancouver...
TTTCCTAAAAGTATTAAAAGAATAATGAAGATTAAAAAAGGCGCAATGTCACGAATAAACATCAGAAAAGAAATTCTAAACCAGAAAAAGGTTTTTGACACTTAACCCCCAAGTTTTTGACAGAGCCATTATAATCAAAAATTTCAATATTAAACCATTCTTGTTTCATCCTTAATTTACCATCAACATATGCTTCCATTGCAGATCCACCATAAAATATTGCATTATAATTCCTAGATATATCTCTCACTAAACTTGGTGCAGATGTAAGTGTCGCAACCAGAGACGTTCCACTACTAGGTGGTGCAAGTGCAATACCAAGTAAAGTTGTTGACAAATCAAACATAAAATCCTGTCTTGCCTGATTAACTTTCACTTCCACATAATGATATGTGTAATAATGTTACTTTATGAGGAAGTACAATGTGTGGTATGGGGATCCAGTATCCATAATTTACTGTGCATATGCCTATGCGGAGTTCGTTGTGTCCGGGTATGGGTATCAGTCCCCAAAGTTTGTAACTTGGAACCCAAACTGTGTAGAAGTAAGGTACTGTTACCGTGAAGCTTACATAATGGTATGTATAGTATATGTACCCTGGTAACCAATAGGTGTGTTCAACCTTTTGCCAATACCCGTTTGCTTTGATGTCTCTCATTTCATCGTCGGTTAATAGTGTTGCGTTTGTTGGTGCTTGTTCGTTGATGATTAGTGCAATTCCAGTGTAGAGTTCGTTGAATTTATCCCGTGTCATTTCAATGTTTCCCAGGTTAGGGTCGAATAGATAAACTGTTGTATCTGTGATGTTTTGTATGACTTCGAAGTGATTATCCCCATCGATCGATAGAACTACCAAATAATTGGCTCTAAGTTGGTCTATGGTTAATCTTGCCCCTATTGCAGTTGTTGCTCCTTTAACTAGTGTTACTTCCTTCAATCCATACACTGGTTCCTATTTCGTCTGTACCTGCTAGTTCAGCCAGTTAGGCTTCTGTAGTGTAGATTTCCAGATTTTTGAGGATTGTAGCTAGTGCTGCTGGTCCACATGTGTAGATGGTAGTGGGGCCATTACACTTCACCAGAGTCTATTACAGATGTATTCTGTAAGCCTAATTATCGTTAAGTATTTTCGATAATAAGAGACCAATAGAGTCTTGATAGTAATTCTCACTCCATTATTTTGTCATATCTATATAGATTAAATTTTTCATGGGATCCATATTTAGTAAATAAAGCTAGAGATAATGTATTTTAATGATATTGGGTTTTAAGATCAATGCAATGATAATAGCGTATGATATGACCCCAAAAGCAAAAATTACATATTGGGATTGTCCCATTTGTCTATTTTTTTATGTTGTGGGCTATTGTTTGTAGTGTTAGTTCTGTTTGTGCTTTTTTGGTGGTTTTTCTTTGTATTCCGGGGAATTTGCGTGATTCTTTGAGGATTGCGAAGTAGGTTTCGCCGGTGTGGAATCTTTTTTGGTAAGTTTGTTTTCCGAGTTCTGAGTTGTAATTTTCTTTCATTTTGATTTTTAATGGATTTGCCGTGTGGAATATTTCTTTTTTTCTTCCTTTGCAGCATTCCTGTTTGTATGGGCATTTTTTGCATTTTGTTGTGGAGTATACTCGGTATGGTTTGTTGTTTATTCTTCGATTGTTTTGATATTCTAGTATTTGGTTTTGTGGACAAATATAAGCATCCTGATACCAGTTATATTGGAAATTATGTTTTTTGGTACTTGTTTTCAGATTTTGGGTGTTTGATGTTTATGTTTTCGGTTCTGTCAGGCATGATTGCGGTGATATTATTTTGGTAACAGTAATCTAGTGTTTTATCTGTTAAATAAGCAGTGTCTGCAGTGTAGAACGTGGGGTGTCTGTTTAAATTCATTTTTACTTCATCTGCCATGGGAATGAACTGATGATGATCGGTGGGATCGTTAATTAGCTTCTGTGCGAGGATAAAATCATATTTATCGTCTGTTGCAACTTGATAATTATAATTTAAACCAGTATTTCCTTTTTTATCTTTCATCCACCGGCTTTCAGGGTCCGTTATACTTATGGTATTTTTTCCATTATAATTGGCCTTTAAATAAGCAATAAAATCTAATACATACTGTTTTTTCTTGTTTGCTCATTAATAATTTTGTTAATAGGTTTAAAGCTTCTTTTTTTAACTTATTTTTAATTTGTAGGATGATATTATAGTTGCTTTCATTTAATACATCTTTTAAGAAGTATTTTCTTATTTCAAAGAGTAGATATTCATCTTTTTCCAACTCATCAATAAGATTTTCAAGATATTCCAGCTCATCTATCTTTATTAGTCTAAAATTGCTTGCATTAGCCTTTAAAATTGTTCCATCAATCGTAACATGGTTACATCCCACTAGATCATATTTTATACCTAAATTAACAGTGTATCGGAATAATTCATCGATTAAAAACATATTAGTACTGTAAAAGCGTGCGATAGTGGATTTACTGGGATTTTTATTGTTTAAAATATAATTACAAGTTTCATCATTATTTTTCAACCAATTTTCCAGTCCACGACAACTTGTTATTCCATTTAAGACTCCCCATACAATGAAACTTAATAATTCGTCTGTTTGGTAAGTTTTAGGCCTTCCCCTTTTTGTTTCTTCATTCGGTAGTAAAAAGCTATTTTCGCTTAAAAAACTCTGAATAATCCATTCAACCAAAAAAACAGGATTATCATGGTTTAAATTTTCTCCTGGAACGTTTAAAACAAAATTAGACTGTATTTCTCTATATTTAGCTGCATTAACCATTATTTTAAACCACCTCTTTTTTCCATTAAATTTTAAAAATCAAAGAGGCAGAACACAAAACCAAAAAATTTAAGACCCACCAAAACCAAAAAAGCTATTGTGGGAATTTTTTGGTATTTGTTTGCCAATTAATACTTTAAATTCCCACATATTTAAATATTACTATTTAAAAACCAATAAAATCAAAAATCACACCATAAAAACAATCAAAAACAAAAATCACTCCCAAATTACTTTGAAAAAAGATCATACCAAAAAAAGAAAATGAATTATGGGACAATCCCATATTGTTAATTGTTCTGTAAAAATATCATTTGGAATAGGTAAGTTTTAATTAGTATTATGCTTTGAGAGAGGAGTATACCTGACAAAAGTTACATAATAAATTGTACGATTGAAATTGATGAGTTCAAATGTAGAACTCAAAACCCATCCAATAATACCTAAACAAATGACTAACAATCCAGGATTTCCTGAAGATAAATAACCGAAAAATATACCAACTAAAATCAATAACATGATAATAAAAAAATTTCTATAATTCATTTTAATCTATAATTCATTTTAATAATTCATTTTACATACCTTAAAGTCATTTTTTTAAAAGTAATTCTCCCGAATTTTTAATTCTTTCTAATCTAGGATCCAATTCTAACGCCTTATCAAGATAATTTTTGGATTTTTGGTCTTTTTTTTCTTTTTTAAGTAGAATACTTTCGTTATACCACGCTGCTACATCTTCAGGATCTAATTCTAGGACTTTATCAAAACATTCCATTGCTCTTTCATATTTTTTTTGACTTGTTAACTCAACGCCTTTATTATTTAATGCTGTAGTGTCGTTTGGGTTTACCGTCAGAGCTTTATTATAAGGTTTTAATGCGTTTTCATTGTTTTTCCAGGTTTTAATTGTGTAGATATAATATCCTATGATAAGAAGTGAAATTATTCCTGTTTCTATGTAATATAACATGTTTATACTTGAAGAAAATTGAATAGTAACTGCCCACATCACCACTAAAAGCACAACTAAGGCAATAGAATAAGATATTTTATTGTAATATTCTCTAAATTCAAAAAATCCAGTTATAATTCCAAATAAAAAGAGAAGTATTAGCGGAACATAAAATGGATTGGAACTGATATAAATTAAAAGAATAATCAAAAATAAAGAATAACTGATGATTAACGCATTATTTAAACCTTGTTTCATAAAATTTCACGGCACTGTAAATTTTTTGTGGGTTAGGTGGTTTTGAGGTTTCTTGTGTCCCAGATTTTTTTTCTTTGCCATATTCTTGTCATTACGCCTTTGGGGATTTTCATTATCTTTTTAATGTGCTGGGGGAGTGTTTTTTGGAAGTAGTTTTCTATTTGGTTTGTTGTTTTTGGTACTTTGGGGTCTTTTAGGAATAGGAAGTAGGTTTCGAAGTTGGGCATGATTTGTTTGAGGGTTATTTGTCTAATAATTTCTGGATAATCTTTAATATCCTTTAAAATGTTGTTAAAATCAGTTTTAGCTTTATCGTAGGATGTAGATTCAAATAACTCGAATATTTTATATTTATAGTCTTTTATTTTTTTTGTCTCGTCTTTTTCTGTGTTGTTTTCTTTTATATATTCTTTTATAGTCTTGTTTATGTTTTTTCGTGCGTGTACTAAGCAATATTGATGTTTAAAGCCTAATTTTTCGATGATTGGTTTGTATTTATCGTCAAGATCGCTTGTTATTGATATTTTCTTCTGATTATGGGTATTTACGTCTAAAAAATCTTTTATAAGGTCTTTTTTCTCTTTGGGGTATACTTCGTCGGCTACGCTGATATTGTGTGTGCTGTCGAATAAAGTGTATCGGTAATTCCATGTACTCTTAATTTTAGCATGCTCTACGTCAAATTCATAATAACCTGAATAATCCTTTATTATATCTTTATTTTCGTTTTCTGTTTCTAGTATCCAGTTTTCAATTGTTGTATGTGAAATATCAATTCCGGTATCTTTTTTTACTTTATAAGCTATTTTACGCACTGATCCAAGGAATAAACTCACAAATTCCAATATTTTTTCTTTAAACAGCCTTGTATAATTACAACCAGGTTCAACAACCTCATTCAAGTCTGTGATAAAGTTATATCCACAGTTATCACACGTATATCTTTTAATTTTAGCGTTTACAGCTCCTTCATCATAAAAATAAAGTAATCTATCGTTATATCCATCAGAAGAAACGGATTTAGAGTAACAGCTGGGACAAACACCAAAATCATCCCTAATATACAGAATACCCTTTTTAAAATACATAACAAGTGAATTATCGTATTTATTAGCTTTATTTCTCTTTTTATCAACTTCAAATTCGTATTTTGAAAAACTTTCAAAAAAATCGGAAAGCTTATATTGTTTATAGTTCAAACAACCAATGGGAGCAATTAATTTTACGCTATTCATGTTAAAATATTTGCTCCCACCCTTATATTAACTTTACTCTTCTATTTTACAGAATAAACAAATATACAACTATATACAAACAACAAAACAAGAAAATATAAAAATCAAAAACCCACCAATATTTTACAGTGCCAATTTCACCCATGTTTATGTTTAATTCTCTCTGTTTAAAAGATTTATCTGAATATTTTATATTATAAAAAAATTAATAATAAAGTTTTTTACACTCCTAAAATTGAATTTCATTAAATAAAGAAAAATTAAAGGAAAATACCATAGTACTGCTCCTTTACTTTTTACTATTTTACGGTTAGAAGCCGTGACTAACTAGAGTAATTTTAACAATAGGAATAATATTTAATTCCTTCAATATCATACACTACATATGGATCATTAAACGCATGATAAACCGTATCTAGATTATATCCTATTGATAATCCTGATAAAAACGTAGTTGTAGCTGAAGCTCCAAATGCAAGGCTGCCCACTTCAGCTTCACCCAACCCAGGGACAAAAATACCGAGTACAGCCCCTAAAGTTCCTAATCGGATAACAGCGTTGTCTAGAGCCTGTTTTTCAGACATCATCTTGGTGACTTTCACATCAGGAACTGTGACATATATGTTATGCCATCTGCCTGGTACGTAACGGAAAACAGGTGTCCATATGCCTATAGTTATAGTTTTCCAACTTACACTTGCCGACCAGTATCCAATATTGATTGGTCCCCATCTATAAACTGATACCCACTTCACATGAATGATAGGTATAGAAAAGCTGTAATATGTTTTTTTCCAACCAGCTATTACGAAGTGTGGGGGTTCATACCATGCTCCAATTTTAACTTTGTGCCACATTGCTTTGATGTCTCTCATTTCATCAGGGGTTAATAGTGTGGCGTTTACTGGTGGTTGGTCGTTGATGATTAGTGCAATACCTGTGTAGAGTTCATTGAATTTATCCCGTGTCATTTCAATGTTTCCCAGGTTAGGGTCGAATAGATAAACTGTTGTATCTGTGATGTTTTGTATAACTTCGAAGTGATTATTTCCATTGATAGACAGAACTACCAAATAATTGGCTCTAAGTTGGTCTATGGTTAATCTTGCTATTGCAGTTGCTCCTTTAGCTTCTGCTGCCCTCTTTAATCCATCTAAACTAGTTCCTGTTTCGTCTGTACCTGCTAGTCATTAGACATGATTGTTATTTATTTGGTCTCTACGACGGTACATATAAACCAATGAAAACGTGGTGAGTATTATCAATCCTAAAAAGATATAAAAAAACAGGTAATCATTTGTGGTTTTTAGATATGAAAGCATGTTTAAATAAATATATGAAATAGCTAAAATCTGGATTATTATTACACCTACTAAACTTCTTAATAATAACTTAAAACTTATTTTTTTAATCCTGAATATTTCGATGAAAAAGACAGGTAGAATAATAATACTTATTAATAAATCTCTAAAGTTTCCATAAATTAAAAATGATAAAAATGCACCTATAGCAACTAGCACATAAATAATTATCCACACTGATTCTTTTTGCATTTCTTTTTCTCCGTATACTTTTTACAACCTTTTATAATATAGTTAATTTTAAAAATTATTATTTGGTGATCCCCGAGGAATAGGTTAATCGTATAAAAAACGATTTGGCTTTACAGACCAAGGATCATCAAGACCGTCTATAACTTGTTCAACACCATACCAAGTCACACCAGCACCCATTCCTATTAATATGATACCTGCTGGAGTTCCCCATCCTTCTGTTATACCAATTAATCCTATACCTCCTCGTATCATTGTAGTACCGGTAGATATGGCTATAGCTCCTTTGAAAACTTTTATATACACATTGTCATTCCATACTTCTCCTTCTTCTTTAACCCATCTTGGTGTATAATATACAAATCTTTGTGGAGGCTGATATCTCCATACAACTACTGGGTAGCTACCTGTACGCCATTCTAGGGTAATATACGGTTCTGTATGTCCGGGTATAGGAATGATACCAAAAAGTTTATATGGCGGTACCCATTTCCATTTAAGAACTGGCACAGGATATGAGAAACTTCTCCATTCGATGGTTGGATAATAAAAACCTGGTATTGTAAAGTAGTGTGCATCCTTTGTCCAATACCCAAGGGCTTTGATGTCCCGCATTTCATCATCAGTCAACAATACTGTGCCTGGCGGTAATGTATCATTCAAAACCAGTGCAACTCCAGTGTACATTTCATTGAATTTATCTAAGGGCATTTCAATATTTCCTAAGTTAGGGTCAAATAGATAGACAGTTGTGGTTGTGATATTTTTGATGATTTCAAAGTGTTTTTTTCCATCTATATCCAAAACTACCAGATAGTTCGTTTTAAGTTGGTCAACAGTTAATCTTGCCCCTATTGCGGAGACTCCCATGGATTGTGCCGCTGTTTTAAGACCATAAAAGCTTGCCCCTGTTTCGTCTGTACCTGCCAGGGTAGCGAGTTCATTTTCTGTAGCATAAATTCCAAAACTTTTAAGTATTGTAGCCAATGCTGCAGCTCCACAACTGTAGATGGTAGTTGCTAAAACCATTTCACCAGAATCTATTGTAGATGAATCTGCAAGCAAATTATCTGTAAAGTTATTTCCCGACAGAATTATGCCTATCGAGTTGTAATGGGTAATCCCCACACCATTATCGGATAGGCTATTTCCTGTTATGCTGTTACTATTTGTGTCGTATAGATATGTACCTACCCAATTATCAGAGATAACGTTACCAATTATATCGTTGTTGTTAGAATAGAAAAGATAAGTTCCATAGTAATTTTCGGTAATAATAGTTCCGTTTATTTGATTGTTATCAGAATTGAACAGATAAAGCCCATTTTCATTTATTTTTATGTTACCTCCTAATATAGAGTTACAATTTGAATTGTAGAGGAATATTCCATAACGACTGTTTTTTACAGTATTTCCAGTAATGATATTGTTTCCCGATTTATATAGGTATATTCCTTTGGAACTGTTTGTTATGATGTTGTTGATTATGTTAACGTTGTAGGAGTGGCTTAAAGATATACCGTAAGAGTCTGCAGAACTTTCAATATTCAAGTTTTTTATGGTTGTGCCGCTTCCTTCATTGTTCATTACGAAAACACTTTTATCTGAATTATCTGCTTCTACAGTTACATTTGCTCCAGTAACTGGTTGTATACTTAGTTTTTTGTTTATTGCTACATTTTCAGTATAGATACCTTCTGCCAGGGTTATTATGTCTCCGTCTTTTGTATCAGGATCGTCTACGGCCTCTTGTATTGTAGCAAAACTTTCCTGAGTACGGGTATTATACACTCCAAGCACATTTACACTGGTTACATTAACTGTTTTGGAAACCGTCTGATTATCCAGGGTGACTGAAACGTTAGCTGTACCTGCTGATGAGCTGGTGAGTTTAAGTTCTGCTTTACCTTTCTTGGTAGATCCTGAGCTGTTGATGGTTCCCAAGGTTGAATTGAAGTAGATTGGTATATTATCAGGTATGTTTCCATCTGATGATGTATCGTTTCCATGGTTGTTATGGGCTAGGTCTGCTGTTATTATGTAGTTGTAATGGGTGCCGCTGCGGTTTGAACGGTCGGTGGAACTATTTATGGAGAGTACCAGCCATGGATCGTATGTTACGCTTCCGCCAGCTATACCGATGTCACTAGGACTGGTTAAGGATACGATGGGGTTATTGGATCCCCACCAGTTGTTAGTTGCATTGGCAGTACCATTACCTACTTTATAGAGTCCGTATCTGCTGTTTTCGACTATACTGTTGAGGTGAATTTCTGCTGTGGAATTGTTTAGATGTATTCCATCATAATTATTGTGGATTAAGTTACTGTAAATCCGGCATTTATCGGAGTTCTGGACGTTAATTCCAGCAACGGAATTGTAAGTTATTTTATTACTGGAGACTTCATTATCGGAGCCTGCACTGATAAGCACACCATTCAGGCTGTTGTTTAATATTATATTTCCTGAAACCACATTCTCAGTGGAATTATACAAATATATTCCGTTAAGATTGTTGATGATGTTATTTCCTAAGATTTCATTGGTTGCGGAATTATTAATATAGATACCAGCATTACCAGTGGATCCATCTATAACTAGATCTTGTATTGTTGTGCTGCTTCCACTGGTATTTATGGTGAATATTGGTAAAGTGGGGTTTAATGGCTGAATGACCACGTTAACTCCAGAAATTGGTCTTATGGTGATTTTTTTGTTGATGTTGATGTTTTCAGTGTAGTTTAAGTTTCCAAGCCAGATGGTATCACCGTCTATGGTAGTAGGGTCATCTATGGCAGTTTGTATACTATCGAATATCTTCTGGGTTCTGAAATTGAAAGTCCCATTGTGTATCTCTTCATCATATCTAGTTAAACTGATGCTGTCGACGTAGAATGTGATTGTTTGAACTGTGTTACTGGTCAAGATTTTAGCTGTTGCATAGATGGTGCTGGGATCAGAAAGCAGGTGAGTTATGGATAATTTTTGAGGTATATCTGATAGAACCATACTCGGGCTGCTATACGATTCAGTTGCTGTTCCTGTGGAATTACGGCCTACTAACTCGATGCGGACTGTTCCGGATCCTTTCACATAAGCAGATACGGTATAAGTCTGTCCAGATTGAACCAGTACAGCATATGGTAATGAAGCAGTTCCTATCCTACAGATATCTATTGATTCGCCGACTGTTGATCCATTTGTTTGGACTTTGAAGCTTCTGATCCCTTGCCATGCCCAATCTGTTGATGAAGAGACAGTTGCACCAGTACCACTTACACCAGTAGTATTTTCTAAGGTATCAGAACCAGTCCCTATGTTATCCTCAAAAATTAAATTTCCAGTTATACCGGATAATGCCAACCAGGGAATTACAGAAACTTTATCCGGCGCATGTTCGGTGGGTTTATAGGAGATTAAGATTTTGGAAAACATGTAAATCAACGATTCGTAACGCATGGTATCTCCCAAACTGGTGTCTGAGACATTCTTGGGTGCGGTTCCATGGCTATCTATATAGGATATAACATTTTCTGCTATATCCGTAAATTCGTCACTGTATATGTTTCCACTGGTGATGTTTTCTGTGGGACTGGATGGCGCACTTACAGACCCCAAGATTATAGCTGTGTTTAAATAATTCTCAATGTTTATTACTGACTGAGCAGTGAGCTTTAAAAACTGGGACATAGATACTTGACGTCCAGAGATAGTTACACTGGTTGGTAATTGACTGTAAGTATCTACGTAGTTTTTCACACTTTTGGATGCGTTTTTTATCTCATCTAATGTGAAAAATATGGTGTTTGGGTTTGATAGGGTGGCCCATGGGTTGATAGTTATAGATAGTGGAACGGCATCTGTTAAGTTATATGAATTAACCAGTTGGCTGAACATGTAAACCAGTGTTTGATATTGTATATTTCCATGGGTTGTTGCTTTATAGTTAGGTCCTCTGCCATTGGCGTACATGAATTCATTTACATCTTTTGCAAGCTTTATATAATCGGCATTACTGAAAGTGGGATCTGTTATATTTTCTGAGGGAGTTGGTGGTTCATCATAAGTAGCTTTAATGAATGAAGTTAATAGATTACCATTTGCATTTTGTACAGCTGCGGTTAACAGTTGTAAGAATTGAGCTCTGGTAACCGTGGTTGTCCCGATACTGATAGTGGTAGGTAGGTTATGGTTGGTTTCTACATAGGATTGAACTGTGGCTGCTACTGTTTCAATTTGGTCCAGAGTGAAAAATTTGTTGTTAACATTGGATACAACACTCCACTTATCGACGGTGATGCTTTGTGGTAATATCTCTTCGGTTTTTTCGTAGGCTAAAATTTGGGAGAACATGAAAACCAGTGAATTAAAGCGGATGTTTCCCATGGTAACGGTTTGGAAGTTAGGCGCTCTTCCATTAGTGTCCATGAAGGAGATGATATTGTTTGCCAGACTTAGATAGTCTTTACTGCTGATAATTCCGCCGGTTATGGTTTCTGATGGATTAGGAGCTGCATTATAGTTTTGAAGGACAACTGTTGAGTTTAATTTTCCATTTATATTGGCTACTGCTGTGGTTATCAATTTCAGGAACTGGGACATGTTTACAGAAGTACCATTTATGTTCACACTATTGGGTAATGCGTGATTAGTCTCTACATAGTTTTTAACAGTGGTTGCTGCAGTTTCAATCTGGTCAATGGTGAAGAATTTAGTGCTTGTATTTGATATAACTGACCAGGGCCTTACAGTTATGAGATCGGGTAATGTGTAATTATTTGATTTATAAGAGCTTAATACTTGACTGAACATATAAACCAGGGATTGGTAACGTATATTTCCTAGATTAGATGTTTGATATGCGGGTCCTCGTCCGTTAGCAATTATGAAGTTTTCCACATCCATAGCAAGTTCAAGATATTCGGTTTTATTAAGACTTCCGCCGGTTATGGATTCGGAAGTGCTCCCTGGTTCATTGAAATTTTCAAGAACTATTTGCCCATATAAATTGCCATTTATATTTTGTAACGTGGTGAGTGACAGTTTCAAGAATTTAGACATGGAAACACTGGTACCCGCTATATTAACGCTGGTTGGTAGGTTATGGTTGGCCTCCACATAGGATACTATGGTTTCTGCGCCTTTAATTATTTGACCGGGATTGAAAGTTACTGTATTTGGATTGGAAACAACTGACCAGGGAGTCACTGTGATATGCCGTGGTAGGGCATTATTTACATTGTAGTAGTTTAGTAATTGGGCGTATGTGTAAATTATTGATTCATATCGTATGTTCCCAGCTTCAGTGGTTGAGAAGTTGGGTGCTCTTCCGTTATCATGCATAAAAGATCGGATGTTTTCGGCGGCATTCATGTAATTCAGGTAATTGAGCTTTCTACCGGTCATACTTTCTGAAGGATTAGGTGCTGTATTATAGTTTTGTAGAATAATCGATTGGTGTAAACCTTCGTAAATATTTTGAATAGACAGGATCTCGAGTTTCAGGAAATTGGGCATAGAAATTTGTCTTCCCGAGATATTTACGTAGCTTGGAAGTGTGTGATTCGTTTCTATATGTAATTTAACCGTCGATGCCGCGGTGTTTATTTGATCCATATTTATAAATACGGTATTGGTGTTGGAAACTGTTGTCCAGGGTGTGAGTCTGATATAGTTGGGTAGAATTAATTTTTCACTGGCGGAGTTTATTATTTCAGCATATGTGAAAACTAAGGATTCATAGCGTATTGTCCCGCGTATAGTTGTTATACCGTTGGGTGCTCTTCCGTTATCGTTCATAAAAGAGATAATATCAGTTGTACTGTTTAGATAATCTGATTTTTCCAGATTTCCTCCGGTAATGCTTTCATAAGGATTGGGGGCGGTTCCATAACGTCCTAGGGGGATTGATTGGTATAATTTACCGTTACCATTTTTTATGTATTGTGCTTCGAGTCTAAGGAGACTAGGCATGCTCACTGTATACTTAGAAATGGTTACATGGTTAGGAAGTTGGTGATTTGTTTCTATGTAGGATTGTACGGTGTCTGCTGCGACATTTATTTGGTTCATTGTTATAAATTTGGTGGTATTATTCGTAACGAAGGTCCATGGTCGGATTATGATGAAATCTGGCAGAACTTTCCCGACGCGGTAAGAATTCATGACTTGTGAGAATGTGTAAACGAGTGATTCGTATCTTATATTTCCTAAACTGGTTGTTTGGAAGTTGGGTGCTCGTCCGTTTTCGTTCATGAAAGATTTAACATTGTTAGCTAGCGTGATATAATTTGATTGTGTGAGTTGTCCATTTGTGGCGGTTTCTGATGGGTTAGGGGCGGTATTGTAATTTTCAAGTGTAATATCTGTTGTGATGTTGTTTTTGATGTTGTATGTTGCTGTAGTTTCTAATTTCAGGAATTGAGGCATAGTTACTGTTGTTCCAGAAATAGTGACGTTGTTGGGTAATTTGTGATTGGCTTCCACATACGTTTGTACGGAAGTTGAAGCGTTGCCAATTTCGTCCACAGTAAAATTAGTAGCTGATACACAGCTTATATTAATAAAAAAAACAAACAAAAATAGTATTATCATTTTGTCAAATATTTTCCCTTTATTTATCAAATTTACCGCCCCTTTTATCAAATTTACCGCCCCTTATTAAATTTTTAGAGTTTAGCTATTTTATATCAGTTGTTACTCACTAAGATTCACAACAATATCTAATTAACCACATAGTTTAGTGATAAATCACACTTAATCTAAAATTTGATTTATCCAAGCAAAATTAAATAAAAAATTTAGGAAGGATGATCATTGAAATTAATTAAAAACAAGTCACAGTCACCATAATCAAATTAGAATTTATATAAGTTTACCAAAGTAGGATAATATTTAATTAAACTAAAATTAAACTCAGAAGTTTAAATTATAAATTTAACTTTAAGAAAAATATTCGTAAACTTTATAGATATTCTAATTATACTATACATAAATTTTCATTAACTCAAATTTTATCAGGTGATCCCTATGAGTGGTGTACCCATGCACAGAGATCAGGTCTTACTAGAGATAACCGAATTACTAGCGAGTCACGGCTTTGAAACATCTAATATATATGATAGGAGCTGTTTTGACATGATGGCCCGTCGGGAATTGATTCTACTTTTACTCAAGGTTCTAATTAATGTGGACGGCTTCAGCAGCCAGCAGGCTCAGGAAATTAAAAGGTTAGCCAGGACTTTCCTAGCTTCACCTTTAATCGTTGGGTTTAAATCAAAAACCGAGCCACTAGAGGAAGACGTGGTATATGAGAGGCACGGTATACCTGTGGTAGCCCCGGAAACCCTGCGGAACATGGTGGTAGATGAGGTGTACCCTGAGGTTTTAGCCGGCCGCGGAGGATACTACGTGAATATCAACGGTGAAATCCTCAAGGAAGTAAGGGAAAGGGAAAATCTCTCCCTGAAGGATCTGGCAGATATAGCCCACGTATCCCGGGAGACCATCTACAAGTATGAGCACGGGATGGTCCGGGCATATCCAGAAACAGCCATGTTACTGGAGAACATCCTGAATATAAAAATAACCCTGGACATTGACTTATTTAAAACTCCAGAACCAGAATCAGATATGTTAAAATCAGATCAAGCTTCAGAAACTGAAGATAATCCACAGGATATATCTCCCGAACCTAAAGAACTCATTAAACTTGGATTCGGTGTACTGCCAACCTACAGGACACCTTTCGATGCTATATCCCAGGCAAACAGCAGGAAGGAAAAGGAAAACATTCTACTGACCAATCTGGAGAAAAATCGGAACAGCCAGGCATTGAAGAAGATGGCATTGAATGTTAAGGACCTTTCCGATATAACCAAGAAAGAAGCTGTTTTCATAATGGAAAGTAAAAGGGTTGTGGAGTGTATCGAGGGTATACCCGCCGTGAACACCGATGAAATCTGTGAAATGGAAAACTGCCGGGAATTCATCCAGCTCTTGAAGGAAAGGAAAAACTAGTGTTATTTTTTTTATTTTTACCAGGCTTATTTTTCACCCAGCAGAGTGAAGGTTTCCTCTGCCTCTTTTTCGGATGCAACACCCACTGTAATAATATCAGCATAATCAACTGTTTTCAGGAATTCAAAGGCGTCTTCGGGGGGTAAAATTCCTGCAGCCAGGGTTCTATTTATTATAACCTTTTTATCCATTTTATGCATGAGTTTGGAGAATTCAAGGCGTTCTTTTTCCATGAAAACCTCGGTATCCATGAGGTAGCCCAGTTTATTTAATGGAGTCATGTATATATCAAATAAATCCAGTACAGGGGATTCCAGAAGTTTCTCTGTGGTGCCGAATGGCTGGTTGGTTGCCAGACCAGGAATGGAACCCACATCCCTGATGGCCTCCAGGTATTTGGTTATGGTTTCCCAATTGTAATTGTCGGTAATGGCACCCTGAAGGAGCATGGAATTGGCACCCAACCTGGAAAGGAGTTTGATATCTTTAACCTCTTCACCCTGACGTACCGTACCCACAATACTAAACACACATCCTTCTTCCAGTGCCCAGCTTAAAGCATCCACCACTGGTGGATCGGGGATCAGCTGAATCCCCCACACACCCAGATCATAGCATTTCCTCATTACCTTAAGAATGTTTTCTGGTTGATTGTAAAGGTCCAGCTGGTACAGCCAGGTTCGGTGTCCGAAGTGTGGTGCGGCAGTAAAGGGTGAAGTTCCCAGAATAGTCTGGGGTAAGCTTCTACCACTGATTTCAAGGTGTCCTTCAAACATAGGGGTAACCTCTAATATGGGAAAATTTCAAGCAATAAAAAAAAAAATTATTAGTTAAATATAATTTATTCAATCTTCCGAGCTACCACGGCCGTACCATAGGCCAGAATCTCCTGCATGACTTCGGAAATATCATTTGAGTCATACCGAACGCTGATTATGGCATTGGCACCATATTCCCTGGCGTGATCTACAGCTCTCTGGAGTGCTTCATCCCTGGTGTCTTCCATCATACTCACATATTCTTTTATTTCCCCTCCAAACATGGAACGGATTCCGGCACCGATCTGCCCTCCAACACCTCTACTGCGGACAGTGAGTCCATAAACAAATCCTTTAGTATCTACTATTTCATATCCCGGCACGTAATTTGAACTAGCAAGGATGAATTCTTCTACCCTAACCATAATACACCTCCCAAGGTTTACTTAATATATTAGTATGGGACAATAAATTTAAAGTTATTCTTTCATAAATCAATATTTACCAGAATGATAATTGCAATATTAATTAGATGATATTCGTTATTTTTCTAACCAGTTTTAATCTTGAAAAATAGTAGGAGAAAAGTAGATGAAAGTACTCATAGCTGATCAGATAAATAAAAAAGGAATCGATGAGCTTAAAGATATCGCTGATGTGGTTGTTCAAACAGACATAACCCCTGAAGAGTTAATTAGTTCAATCGCTGATTATGATGCCATCGTGGTAAGAAGTAGAACCAAAGTCACCCGAGATGTAATAAAAGCAAGTAAGAAACTGAAGATCATTGCCAGGGCCGGGGTTGGAGTGGATAACGTAGATGTGGATGCAGCAACTGAAAAGGGAATCATGGTGGTAAACGCACCACAATCAACCTCCATAACCGTAGCAGAACACACCATGGGAATCATGCTATCCCTGGTCCGGAATATATCCATAGCCGATAAATCAGTTAAGGCAGGTAAATGGGAGAAAAGTAAGTTCATGGGGAGTGAACTTGCGGGTAAAACCCTGGGTGTAATTGGCATGGGCAGGATCGGAAGCCAGGTAGTCAAAAGATGTAAGGCATTCGACATGGAGATACTGGTAAATGACCCCTACATCACTGAAGAAGTAGCTTCCAAGTTGGGAGCAAAAATAGTAGATAGGGATACTTTGTTTTCAGATGCAGATATTATAACCATTCACGTACCCCTCACAGCAGAGACAAAACACTCTATAGGGAGTAAAGAATTCGCCCTGATGAAGGACACTGCCTGCATAGTAAACTGTGCCCGTGGCGGAATAATAAATGAACAAGATCTCTATGAAGCACTATCTGGTAATGTAATAGGTGGAGCTGGTCTCGATGTATTTGAAAATGAACCCCCAAAAGATAATCCCCTTTTAACCTTGGATAATATGGTAGCTACACCTCATATAGGAGCGTCTACAAAAGAAGCTCAGAGAGACGCAGCTATAATAGTTGCAAAGGAAATAAAAGAGGTATTAACTGGGGGATCTGCTCGAAACGTGCTTAACATGCCGGTTATAGACCCGGAAACCATGATACTCATTAAACCATACTTTGAATTAATGACCAAACTTGGTAAATTCTTAATACAAGCAGCCAAGGGCAATATCAAAGAAATTGATGTGACCTACTGCGGAAAACTTGCTGATTTTCCTAAACTGGACATATTAACCCGGATGATTCTACAGGAGATCTTAAACCCTATATTAAATGAACCTGTTAACCTGGTAAATGCCATGGCTGTGGCAGAAAACAGGGGCATAACTGTAATTGAAGGTAAAAGATGCGAATTTGAAGGATACGATAGTTTAATCAGGGTAGAGATGAAATCAGATTCCAATGACATGGTCATAGATGGAGTAATTTCCAAGGAACCCAAGATTGTGTTAATAAACGGCTACAAAGTCGATGTGGAAACTGAAGGACACCTTCTCATATCAACCTATAAAGACATACCTGGTGTTATCGGTGTTATCGGAACCAGACTTGGAGAACATGAAATAAACATAGCTAAAATGCAGGTTGGAAGAAAGGAACCAGGCGGTGAGGCAGTCATGGTTCTTAAGGTAGATTCCAACGTCCCAGATTCAGTCCTGGATGACCTTAAAAAATTAGAACACATCTACGATGCAGTGGTAGTGAATTTATAGGGTTGGATTTCTAACACATGAATAAATTTTTAACAAGCTTTTTTTTTACTTAAACCCATTTCACTTTTTTTTTATTTTAAAATTTAATTTATAAGATGATTTAAACTTTTACCCACAGCTGTTTGAGTAATTCACTATACTAGTCATTAAATTATATAAAATAAGAAAAAAGAGTTATATTATTTTATTTTGTCATGGCCACGTAATTTGGTAGTCTGTTCTTGTATATGTAGAAGTTTACAACTTTACTATACATGTAGACCATGTATTTAAACTGCATATTTCCCAGATTAGTTGATACGAAGTTAGGTGCGCGTCTGTTGGTGTTTATGAATTTTTGAATGTCCTTAGCATAGGAAAGATAATTGGTTTTCACAATATTTCCATTTTTTATGGTTCCAGATGGTTTAGGGGCTTCTTTAACTGTTTTGGCTGTAATTGGGTTTAAATTTTTTGTTTCCATGTTGATAGTGGCTGTTGTAAGCAGATAGAGTAGCTGGGCCATGTTGTAACTTATACTGTTGATTTTAACGCTGGATGGTAATTTCTTAGAGTGGGTTTCATAGTATTTACTCACAGATGCTGCTGCTGAATTCAACTGAGCAATGGTAATCAAATTTTGAGGTTTTGGTATGGTTGTGAATTTGTAGGTGTATGTTTCTGCCAGGTTATTTCCTGTTGTGTCTTTTATAGCTCCTGCGGGTATGTATACTTGGTATGGTGTGTTGTATAGTCTGCTAGTTATCTGTTTGATGGTCAGGGTGTTTCCGGTTATGGTTTTGGTCATGGATACTTTTACTCCAGAGATGGTGTTTTTGAGGTAGATTCCGGAGTAATTTGCTCCTGCTTTTATATATTCACTGAAGGTGATGATGACGGGTGCTGTTAAAGGGATTTTAATTGCATTGCTGGAAGGGCTGCTTTTAGTTACAATGGGTGGTGTGCAATCATGGAAAGAAAAATAATCAGGTAAAACGCCATTAAGACGGTAATAGTTTAATATATAACTGTACATTTCAATTAACTGTTTATAAGAGATGTTACCTATACTACTGTTTGAATAATTGGGTGCCCGTCTATTATTACCCATAAAATACACTATTTTTTCGGCCATGTTTATATATTCATTTTCCTGTATTGTGCCATTTTTTTCAATTTCTGGAGGATTTGAGGGATTGTTATAATTTGTTACTCTAATTAAACCTACGTCTCCATTATTAATATGTAATAATCCTCTTGTTAAAAGAGATAAGAAGATGGGCATCTCCACTTCATGTGTACCATTGATGGTATTTATAGAAACTGCAGATGGAAGTGTCCCATGCTCATTGATGTAATTATTAACCCAGTTTGCTGCGGTTAAAATTTCAGTAACTTCAACATGACTATAGGGGGCCACTACAAATCCGTCAATTAACCCATATCTGAATAAAATGAAACCAGATGAACCCTTATCTAAAGCGGCCAGTATATCCTCGCTTAGTTCGCTGGATGGTATGGGTGTTGGATCGTCATCTGACCTGTAAGTCAGTATACCCGCTACCACTGGCGTTCCACCTGCTGCATTAACGATATATTGGGTGGTTGTAGCTATCCAGGTAGTATTTTCATTATAATTGCCCTTATAGATCATGGGTGCCATGAAATCTAAATATGGTGCGAGTTGACCATAATCCTGCCCATAATAATATCCGTTTGAATAACCTTCTGGCATCAATGCTGCAGATAGAAGTATTTTATGTTTTCCGGGAATATTCTTATTGTTTATTATTTGAATCTCATCGTAGATGTTCTTTACGAAGGATGTAACGTGTTCAGTTCCATTATATTGATAGGCAGTCCCTGGATATCTTACACTGTCCAAGTGTATTCCATCTACATTATAATTTTCAGAAATTGAGACTATGGAATTGGTTAATTCATTTACCAGAGTTTTGTTTGTTCCAGGATCATACCACTGACCATTATCTTCAAAACAACATATCCAGGTGTGTAATTTAATCCCTGAACCTGAAAACTTATTTAAAAAAGGTGCAAACGTGCCTTCAACGTTATTTTTATTGGTGGATATAAATAAATCCGTAATTCCATCATCTTTTAATTTGGACACGTTGAGACAGTTTAACGCATTTGATCCGGTGTTTATCCAGTATCCACGTACATGTATACTGTCTGCTTCAGATGATGATGTGGTCTGGTTACTTTGAAGATTTGATGTGGTACCCGAAGTTGAAGAGTTCTGTTCGGTAGCCATTGCTGGTCCACTGCATATTAGAATGAACATAATCATAGTTGCAAAAATTAATCCCGCCTTAATTTTCAGTTTCTACATCCCCTATGTGAGTAAATTCAGTTGTTTATGAGATTAAATTTCGCAACGTTATATATTTATTTAATTTTTTTTATTTTAAAATCACAGATTAACATGGGCAATGACTGTTTTAGATCAACTTAAAATCAATTCGTTGGCCAAAACTGTTATAGGCAAATATACTGTCTTCATTATAGGGTTGTGCAATGATGAGGTGGAATAAACCATTTTTAGAAAAGAAGTGCAGATCCGCACCAGAGGGGCTGCCATTGTAGCCCGGATGGCTGTGCACCGAGCCAATACCCTCATCAATTAGGGACCTCATGAATATATTCATAACCGCACCCTTATCAGAAGTCTCACCAGGGAGAAATAGGAGACCATCTATATGTAGGACACCATCTGTAATCTTTCCTTCAAGTAAAGCCGCAAATTCATCGGGGTATGCTTCACGTGCAATTTGCAGGATTTCATCCACCACTTCCCGGTCAATAATCACTTCCTGATATAATTTTTTTTTGGTTCCCAGGAGGTAACTCATCAACCTTTGAAATAAACTTTGTTTTTCCATTTTATCAGAGATGGTGATTTAATTTGCTTTAAAGTAATTAATTCGGTATTTTATAAAATTATTATTTGGTACCATTATAGAAATTATTCATCCGGTATTATGCCCTTGGAAAGGAAAAATTCCCGGTTAAATAGGGGTAAATCCCAATCAACATAGGGTTTCCATCGGTGAGAAACTACATCTTCTTGTTTTATTGGATTGTATCCTTCCACTGTGATCTTCTCTCGGTAAACTGCCACTCCACGTCTCTGCCAGGTTGGGGCATCTGTGATGTGTATATCCCTTTTAAATAGTAAATCATGCAGTTCCTGTTTTTTCTTCCCTTTCAGTAACTGTGCAGCCATTTCCTTACCATATTCCTTCAGGAGCGTCCAGTAAGCATAACTATTTAAGCAGTTTCCCCAGGCCTCATTCTGTTTCTCTTTAAAATATGCCATCATCCCATCAGTATCAATGGGGATAACACGGGAATCGAAGCTTATAGATTTATAGTCATTCAACTTTTCGAGTTGTTTGGAGAATCTTTCACTTTGATAGACCTCCCTGGTGAAGGATCCCGTTATAAAACTGGCAAAGACCGAGTTTAATTTTTCCACACGCCCTGAAAAAGGCAGCTCATCCAAGAGGATGTTTATTTCATCGGAGAATGTGTAGATTAAACTGGGGGAAAATTCAATGAATAAATCCTTGCAGCTTGCTGCCATCATCCGGACAAAATCCATGTCGTATGGGTTTTCAAGATCTAGTCTAAGGGCTAATTTAGAGAAATTCCTTCCATCTACACGTATTATTATCCTGGAACCCTGGGGAACTCTCAAATTAGAATAAATTTCAGAATCTTTCATAATGTAACTCAGTTAAATTTTTTTATAAAAAATAAATTTCTTTTTATAAAAATAAGTTCATCTCTGGTTTAATAGTTTATAAAATCCAGCCAGAAGAATAAAAAATGGTTTTTATGTACCAATCTTCAAGTTCTCATTTAAACTTTTTAGAAGCTTAATAACAGAATATGCAGCTAATACGCTAGTTTTAGGATTTATTGAGCATCGCATGTTATGGGTTGTTGTTTTAAGCTCACCAAAATCCCCGATCATATGTACCTCGTGGCTGTTTCTGTCCACACCTGGGTCGGCTATGATCTTAACCTTGACTTCCTTACCACAGGCAATGCTCAAAGTCGCAGCTACGTTGATGTTCATGGGGAATTTTTCTACGGCATCCCTGGCCTTACCCTCGTAGAGCACTATTTCTGAATCTGCAGAGATACCCAGCGATTTTGGTGGTTTGCGGGTTGTGAGGCTTACCTTGTGGATTTTACCTATTGAACCTGCTTTAACACCGTCCAGGCCTACTATAGCACCGGATGGTACATGGATACAGGCGTTATTTTCCTTGGCAATGGTTTTAAGCTTATCTCTTAATGATGTGTCTATTAAAGCCCCAACACTCATGATGATAACGTCTTTTCCTGCTTCGAGTATCTGGGGGACTATCTCCCTGACAGCCTGGGATGATGCCGTTTCAATTATGATATCCACATTCTCCAGCAGGTCTTCTATGTTTAATACAACTGTACCGTCTACCTGAGAGGCAAGATTCTCTGCCCTCTCCATGTCACGGTCATAAAAAAATTCGAGGTCGACGCCAAGTTTACCTTCTGCATAAAAATTAGTGATTATATTAGCTATGGCGCCGCATCCTAATATCCCCACCTTCAAGATAAAATCTTCCTAGGGGGATGATGGTACTGTAGAAACAGTTTCAGAAACTAATTCTGGGCTTATAAGTAGGATGTCACCGACTGCTTGAACCCTTTCATATGGAATTTCAATACTTCCTTCTTCCTGGAGTGGTCTTATTTCATCTCTTTCAGATGGAACGATGTTTATGGTCGTTTTAATTACGTCTCTGATCCCAACATTTTTTTTATCTGGATTCATGGCCACAGCCTTTAAGGTGGATACCCTACCTTTTTTGATGTTTAAAACTACGTCCTGAATTCTTCCTACATACTTACCCCTGGTCGTATACACGTCTAAATTATACAAAGTTGATAATTCTACCATTCAACCACCTTTCGACTAATTGTTTTGTATTTTTTTAAATCTTCTTTAGAAGATTCCTCAATGCACTTATTTCTAGATCTTTCTTTAAATCATTAAAATACTATAGTATTTCTTTATTAATCTCCTATACTTAAACTTTACCACTTGTAAATGCATGGAATATGGTTTAATAATGATTAGAGGAAAAATTTTCAGGGTAACCAATGAACTTAATAGAAATTTAAATCCTTTTTGAAATTCAAATGATAATATCAAAACCAAATAATTGTGATATTAAATTCACCCATAAAAAATCTCAAGGTGGCACTTGAATGACCGTAAAAATTAAAGCAGAATGGGACAGGCTTAAAAAGGTAGCAGTCCACACTCCAGGGATGGAAATGTTTTTCGGCCTCCTAGACCCCTTCGCATCCCTCTATGAAAGAGCATTCAGCCAGAGGGATGCGCTAAAAGAGCATGAGGTTCTACAGTACACTCTGAAGCATGACTTCAATGTTAAAGTCCTCCCAATAAAGGATACCATAGTGGACATATCTCTAAAAAAACCCAGTATGAAGGTTAAACTTGTTGAACTCACCAAAAAATCCATCCAGTTTAACGGAACTGATCAGGATGTGGAGATGGCCTGTCAGGAGATGGATGCAAACAGTAACATATTAGATCCTGAACATTACTTTAACACCATCCTCCTTAACCCATCCATTGAACTGGAACCCCGGATGACCACACGTATGATAAACCTGCACATCACTCAGAGGGAGCCCTTAACCAACCTCTACTTCATGAGGGACCAGCAGATAATAACTGATAAGGGAATGGTACTTTCACGTATGAATAAACCCCAGAGAAGAAGGGAGCCGCAACTCACGGGACTTCTATGGGAGATGCTTAAAGAACCTTTGATCTATAAAATACAGGGGCCAGGTACCCTTGAAGGGGGAGATTACATGCCCCTGGATAGTTTCGCCCTCCTGGGGATGGGCGACCGCACTAATCAATCGGGTGTAGACCAGCTACTTGAACACGGTCTTGGATTCGATGAAGTGGGGGTAGTTCATCAGCCCAGCCATCCACTCATACCTCTGGATAAGAGGGACCCCATGCTCAATATGCACTTGGACAATTACTTCAACGTGGCCTCTAAGGGAGTGGCAGTGGGTTCGAAACAACTACTCGAAACCACCATAGTTGAAATATACCAGCGCACCAGTGACGGTTACCAGAAATCAGCTGAAAAAACCAACCTCTATGAATATATGGTTTCCAAGGGATTTGACTTTATCAACATCACAACCCTGGAACAGATGGCCTATGCCTCTAACCTCTTGTGCATCAGGGACAGGGCCATCCTGGCAGTAGAAGTAGAGCGCATAGTGAAGGATGTAATAAATAAATTCAGATTAAGGGCTAAGGCTGATCCAGAAGGTTACAGTAAATTATTAGCGCAGATAAAAAAGGATTACAAATATTTAAGGCAGGAAGGTCAATTTTTGCCCCATAAGAAGGAGATCTACCAGTACGATATAGATGCCTACCCTCTGAATTTATCCAACCTCACCGGGGGATACGGTGGGGCTCACTGCATGACCTGCCCACTTAAACGGATTTAAACTTAAAAAATTTTTAAATTTAAAATATTTGGATACAAGGTCAAATAATGAAATTTAAGGTGATTAATAATGAAAAAACGTAACATGCTGGTATCTTTAGGCGGCAATGCAATACTCAAACACACTGAAAAGGGAACAGCTAAGGAACAATTTGAAAATGTGAAGAAAACCAGTGAATACATAGTGAAATTAATATCTGAAGGTTACCACATAACATTAACCCATGGTAACGGTCCCCAGGTGGGTGATATCCTCTTGGCTTATGACCATGCCAAAGAATACTTACCGCCCATGCCCTTAGATGTTTGTGGAGCTCAAACTCAGGGCATGATCGGTTACATGTTTCAACTGTCCCTGAAGAACATCCTGAAGGGGATTGATAAATCAGTGGTAACCATTCTCACCCAGACCATAATTAACCCCGAAGACCCCCACTTGGAAAATCCCACCAAGCCAATCGGGCCGTTTTATACTGCGTTCGAGGCAGACCAACTCCGGAAGGAGAAAGGATGGACAATAAAGAATGACAATGGAAAAGGTTACCGGAGATTAGTGCCATCACCAATTCCCCTTGGATTTGTGGAGGAAAAATGTATTAAAACTCTACACGATTCTGGTGATCTGGTTATAGCCTCTGGTGGTGGTGGAATACCCGTCACATTGAAAGACGGGAAGTTACAGGGAATAGAATGTGTGATTGATAAAGACTACGCCGCATCACTCATGGCAACACTCGTAGGGGCCGAAATTCTGTTGATATTAACTGATGTAGAGAAAATAAGCCTTTATTATAGTACGCCACGTGAGGTGGCTTTGGATCATTTAACCAAATCCCAGGCCCTTAAGTACCTCAGGAAGGGTCATTTCCCTCCGGGAAGTATGGGACCTAAAGTTAAATCAGCCATTGACTTCCTGGAATATGGTGGTAAAAAGGTGGTAGTAACGTCTTTAGAATCAGCCTATGATGCATTAAAAGGGAATACTGGTACTACAATAGTAAATGATTAAGTGAAGGTAAGCTGATGATTAAATGATATGATTACAAATAGCCTAATTATTAGAAAATATAAGTTCAAATTCAAAGAATTTTAGATCAGAAATCAGATACAAAGAATTTTTGAAATAAAAAAATAAAAAAAGAAAAATTAGATCAATCCCTATGAATTGGATTCTAATTTTTTGCATAGTCGTAGATCAAATTAGCTAATGTAGTTACCTGACTGTTTGTGTAGCCTTCGTAGTACGGGATTCCATGTTGTTGGAGATATAGACCTGGATATGCCAGTCCATTAAATGAAGATGAACTGAAGTTGTCATCCCAAGCTCTCACTAAAAATGGTGTGTCCAATGATGCAGCACCATAGGTGAAAACCAGAAAGAGTTTTCTATTACCCATTATACTTTTGTACCATTCAGTTCCTGCTTCATAAATAGTACCGGCACAGGCTCCTCCATTAATTTGTACAACTAACGTGTTTAACGGTATTTGAGTTAATATTTTCTGATTACCCGTGAACTTATCAGGTCCAACACCCAAATTGTAGGCTTGAAGTCCTAAATTTTTGAGTTCATTTACTATTCTATTGATTCTATCGTTGTCGACTGATATGTTGTTTATGTTGTCGGATACAATGTAGACTGCTCTTAGACCAGTTCCAGTACCAACATCAGTTTTACTTATGCTGCTCCATGGTACTACTGATACGGTGTTGGGTAATCGGTTGTTTGTTTTATAGAAAGCCACAATCTTTGAATAGGTGTAGATCAGGTTTTCAGGTCTCATATTTCCCAGGGAAGTGCTTATGAAATTGGGTAGCCTTCCGTTGGTGTTTATAAAAGTGGTAATTTTACCTGCTAAGTTAATGTATTCACTTTTAGATAGGGTACCGCTTTTTGTGCTTTCTTTGGGGTTGGGTGCTTTGGCTATCGATTTTATGGTTATTGTATTTTTATTGTTCTGATTTATGTTGGTAACGCTTTTGGTTAATAGATATAGGTACTGTTCTGATGTTACATTTTTATCTGTAACTGTTATTGTGCTTGGAACTGTTTTTTTAGATTCGATATAGTTTTTTACTGTGTCTGAAGATTTAACTACAGAATTTGTATCTACTGAATTAGTAACTGGTGTATTAGTTTCTCCCCCATTTGGCATCTTCCATGGTGCTACCGCTACGAAGTTAGGTAATCGGTTGTTTGTTTTATAGAAAACCACGATCTTTGAATAGGTGTAGATCATGTTTTCTGTTCTCATGTTTCCCTTGGAAGTGCTTATGAAGTTGGGTAACCTTCCCTTGTTGTTTATAAAAGTGGTAATTGAATTGGCTAAGTTAATGTATTCACTTTTAGATAAGGTGCCGCTTGTTATGCTTTCACTTGGTTTTGGTGCTTTAGCTACTGTTTTTACTGTTATTGCGTTATTATTGTTTTTGTTTAAGTTGGTAACACTTGATGTTAATAGGTACAGGTATTGTTCTGATGTTACATTTTTATCTGCAACTGTTACTGTGCTTGGAACTGTTTTTTTAGATTCAATATAGTTTTTCACTGTGTCTGAAGATTTAACTACAGAATTAGTATCTACGGTTGTAGTACTCGCAGCTGAAACTTCGCTTACATTAATGAATACTACTAATGCTAATAGGGCAATGACTGCAAGAGTCAAATTTCTATTAATATTTACTCTATTAATATATACCCCTCCATGTTATACCGCCTCCGTGTCCGGAAATTTAATTTTAAGCTTATTTCCGAACTTAAATAGGTTTTTAAAACACATCACTTATAAAGTTTACTATTTTAAACAAGATAAAAGGAACTATCAAGGCTCTTTTTTAGATTTAAAGCCTTTAAAAAAGCTTTTTAATGAACTCAAATTTAAGATCCCAAGCTGGTTGTTTTTTTAACTAAATTAACCTTTATTAGGGTTACTTTTATCCAGAAACATTGATTTAAAACAGATTGCCAAAAGACATAATTCCTTAAATGAAAGAAAGTCAAATTACAGTATATTTTTTTATTTTTAGACATCTATCAATTTCATATACACATTATAAAGAATTTAATTGGTTTTAAAAGTTAAATCAAAGGTTGAACAGTTAATAAGAGTTAAGGATTGTAAATTTTAATTTTTTTAATAAGATATAGTTGAAGATTAATACTAAGATATAGGCCGTACAATAAAAATAAATGGTTATTTATAATGTCTTGGTGTAATTATGTAAGTATAAAAAAAAAATCGATTATCTTAAATCGTGATAAATGAATCAATTTCACAATAAATTAAAGGAGATATAATGGATACTTTAGTAAATCAGATAATGTACAATGATCGTAAATTAGCGCTTATCAATAACTGGAGACAGGCAACGCAGGGTGGAAAATTAGAGGAAATTTATATGGTATATATGGACATCAAGCAATTTGTAAATGAAGTTACCGTGGATACCACCACCCCAGACGAAACCAGGGAGCAGGTCAGGTTACTTCTGGAGTTAATGGAAGATTACATTGAAGAAAAAAACTACACATTCTGTACTTAATTATATCTACATTAATCTAAATATTATTTTACAGGAAAATCCCTGAAAATTTCTTAAATTTTTCTGGAGCAGTAACAATGTGGGATAGCAGTAAAGATTACCGGTTGCTTGTGGCTCAAAAATCAGTAGAACTCTTTTTAAGGACGGTTGAAGGTGCCAATTTAAGGGGTAAATGGAATAAGAAGAAAGCCCTCTCTAGTGCTAGAGACATGGTTCCCGAGATACAATCCCTTTATTACAGTTATCTTGATCCAGAGGAAATTGCAGAGACACCCCAGATAGGGAACCTGGAAAATGGAAGTCATGAAATAGTAGATGCCTTAGGTGGGAAAAATTGGCACCATCAGTTCCAGGAATTTGCATCAAAGGATGATAAAGAGAAGTTAACTGCATCAATAGCCAAGATAAAGTTTTTCCTCAGCACCATATCTAGACTTAAGGGGAGACTGCAACTGGGAGAGATCAACGACCCAGTCATAGCAATTGACATATTAACCGGGTCAGTATCCAGTGTAGGTAAACATGCAAAGTCGGATAAACTGCTCATTTGTAACGTGAACCTGGGTGATAGGGCGGTAACAGTGGTGACCAATGATTTAAAAGTTAAAGATGGAAACCATGTTGCTGTGGCAATGCTCCCCCCGGCGGTCTTTCAGGGAGTGACCAGTGAAGGAATGTTTTTAGGTGGGGGTGATGGTATCCTAAAGGATGTGGGTGGTGAAATTGGAGATTTACCCCATGGTATACCCCTTGAAGCTTTAAATGAAACCCGGAATTTAGTGGAAACATTTTTAAAATAATTTCTTTAAAATTAGAGTATTTCTTTAAAATTAGAGTATTTCTTTAAAATTAGAGTATTTCTTTAAAATTAGAGTATTTCTTTAAAATTAGAATTTATAAATGAACATTTATAAAATTAATTATTTATTTAAATGCATCGTTCATAAAATAACTAATTTTACCCTGGTCATATTTTCCACTGCGTATTTAACACCTTCCTTTCCAATACCACTCATTTTAAAACCACCAAATGGCATATTATCCGTACGGAATGTGGACTTATTTATTAGTACCGTGCCGGCTTGGATGGTTTCTATTGCCTTCTTGGCATTTTTTATACTTCTGGTAAACACACCTGCCTGTAAGCCGTACTGGGTATTGTTAGCCATATTTAAAGCTTCATCAATACCATCAACTCGTATTAGGGGCGCAACAGGTCCGAAAGTTTCATCTTTAACCACCTGCATCTTAGGGTTAACCTGGTCTATAACAGTCGGTGTATAAAAGGCACCATCACGCTTACCCCCAAATAGGAGTTCTGCACCGTTTTTAAGGGCATCGTTTACCAGTTTTTCCACATTTAAAGCTGCATTGGCATCTATTAACGGTCCAATATCTGTTTTATCATCTAAAGGATTTCCCATACGCAGTTTGCTGGTTGATTTGACTAGTTTTTCTATAAAATCATCCGCCACACTGTTATCTAGGATAATCCGTTTAACAGCTATACATACCTGCCCGGCAACTGAGTATGAACCTTTAATTGCAGCATTAACTGCATCATCTATATCTGCATCTTCTAATACAATTAAAGGGTCATTTCCACCTAATTCAAGGGTTAAATTCTTCATGGATGCTTTTTTTGATATGGAAAGTCCCGCGGCCACGCTACCAGTGAAGGACACCTTATCTACCAGGTTATTTTTAACCATCTCATCTCCAACTACATCCCCTCTCCCAGTTAAACAGTTCACAGCCCCGTCTGGTAAGTGGGAGTCCATTAACTCCGCAAGTTTAAGTGAGCTGAGGGGCGCTTTAGAGGATGGTTTGATGACCACTGTATTTTTGGCAGCGATTGCAGGGGCTATTTTATGCAGTGCCGAGTTAACAGGGTAGTTAAAGGGGGTGATTGCGCTTACTACGCCAACTGGTACTCTGAGGGTGAAGCCGATGGTGTTTTCACCGGCAAGGCCCGCATCTAAAGGTACAGTCTCCCCGTAGATCCTCTTAGATTCCTCTGCTGATAGGAGTAAGGTATCTGCTGATCTCTCCATCTCTAGTCTGGAGTCTTTGATTGGTTTTCCGGTCTCCTGGGTCATTAATTTTGCAAATTCATCCAGTTTCCCAGTTAGTTCCCGGTGGATTTCATATAGTAGCTGTGATATTTTACGGGATGACAAAGACGCCATAATCTTTTTTGTATGGTAAGCAGATAGAATCGCATATTTAACGTCTTGAATGTTTCCCCTTGGTACTGCGTCAATAATGGAATTGTCATATGGATTTCTAACATCTAATTTATCTTCTTTATCCAGCAAACTTCCGTTTATCAGCATCTTCATGGGGGTGCCTCTAATATATGTAAAAATTAAACTATTTATAAAAATACGAGGTTTCAAGTGTGTTAAATTTACTCGGAAAGATTTTTAGAAAAGATCTTTTAAATCCTGTATAGCTGTGGTGGTTTTATTCAGCTCGCTACCGTTTACTTCATCTCCCAGGCCATCTAAATAGTTCCTGTAGGCTATTAAAGCAATTATTGCAATGACAATGACGCCACCAAACAGTAGAATAAGTTCTGCTGAACCCTGCCCACTTTCTTCTTCAAGTATTTTCATTTTCTTTCTCCTAAAATCCTAAGAATGAAGGTCCAATAACTTGTATAACATAAAATATGGCATAAGCTGCTGGTGCCAATAGAATGGCATATTTTACTCCTTTCCTTGCACTTCCGTACAGGACTATGCCAATTAGAAGACCAGCTATAATGGAGTGAATAATAATGTATCCGCTGGCCGCTGTTACAGATGCTTCAAATAAGGGATTGGGGTTTCCCAGTTTTCCTATAAATGAAGAATAACTCATGATCATGCCTAATGCAAAGGGCGCGGCTACTATAGCTGCGATGATAAGGAACATAACAGACATCATAACATTGGCTTTTCGCTCCCGTTTTAAAGCTAAAACAGCCCTTAAATCCTCAGCAACAGTTTCAATAACGTCTGATAAGCTTCCACCTACTCTTCTACCTTCTAATATCATTCTGAATGTTCTATCCAAATTTTTAGATTTTAGACGTTCACTCATGGATAATAATGATTCCTCAAAGGTGCTTCCTATCTTGATTTCTATTACTGCCCTTTTAAGTTCGTCAGTTAAAGGACCCCTTCCATGTTTGGAGACGTCCTCCATGGCAGTCTCAATACCCACCCCTGATCTTAAAAGTGAGGATATCTGTCTTAAAAAGTCTGGTGTGCCCTGTTCTATGCTATCAATACGCCGCTCCATCATGAAGAATAACCAGATAAAAATACCAGCTGCTGGAAGTATAAATCCAATTATTCCACCTATTAATGGGTTAATACCTATTATTGAAAATAAGAAAAAAACCACAATACCTAGTATTATACCTCCCAAAATAATCAGAGATAGTAAATCAGATGCTTTTACATACATACCAGCCCGTACCAGAGTTTCCTGTAAACTAATCAGATATCGGTCGGGTATAATACTATCAATGGTTTTTGAAACTGGAGATAATGCGGGGGGTATAATGGCCATCCTTTCACCTAAATGATAACTCTTAATTTCACTTATATTAATATTTTCCCTTGTTTTATGTTTTATCTGGAAATAAAATTTAAAAATCATTTCTTTGCCAATAATTTAGTTGATGGATTTTTTGATGCTACTTAAAACTTTGCCACGATTTTTCACCAGAATATCATCCTCTATCCTCACCCCGAACTGGTCTTTGATGTAAATTCCTGGTTCCACAGTTACTACCATATCCTTTTCCAGTATAAATTCACTTTTTTTAGCTAAAGTTGGATTTTCATGTACTTCCAACCCTAAACCATGTCCAGTTGAGTGTATAAAATTATCCCCATAACCATATTCTTCAATAACACTCCTGGCCACATCATCTACATGGGATGCTTTAATTCCAGGTTTTATAGCCTTAATAGCTTCTAGCTGTGCTTCCAGGACGATGTTAAATATCTCTGCCTGTTTTTCACCTTCAATCAATGTCCGGCTCAAATCACTGCAGTAGTTATTGTAAACTGCCCCCCAATCAATGACCACCGGGGATTCCAGATTACTGGTGGATATGGTGGCATGGGGCATACTAGAATTCTTTCCTGAGGCTACTATGGTGTTGAAGGCAGGTTTTGTTGAACCATTTGATTTTAAATTGAACTCCAGGTGGGCAGCAATTTCGTTTTCTTTCCCCTGGAACTCCAAAGCTAATAAAGATTTCTCTGCAATAGTAATTGCCTTACGGATGTTTTTCACCTCATCTGGTGATTTGATAATTCTCGCAGACTCAATGATATCTGTTATCTTAAGCTCAAAACCATCTGAGAATTTTTCATATACCGAAACAGGCATGGACTTTTCAATTCCTACTTTACCTTTCAAATTTTCCTTTAACTTATCAATGGATTCATATTCAACCAGTGAAATCTTTGAATTATTAGAAGCATCCTCCATATCCATTTTGGACGTGTAAAGTGTTGCATCTTCAGTTATAATTATGAAGGACACACTGGTGGGCCTGTACCCTGAAAGGTAGTTTATATTTTCTGGTTTTATAAGTAAGAGGGAATCTAGCTCTGCACTGTCCATTGCGTCAATTATTTTATTTAAATCCATTGTATCATTTCTATATGCCTTTGTGATTAGTTTAAACTTCTAAAGTCCTGTTTCTATAAATTCTTTAAAATAGCTTCCTTAATTTCCATCATAACTTCATCAGGGACTTCTACATTTATGGGTTGGGGTAAGTAGCCAAAATCCGGGTCTTCAAATTCTAAACCAATGAATTTAACTTTGTCCTGATACCGGGGGTGGAAATGCCAGTGAATCTCTGGATTATGCTCACCATCCCTGAAAGTCTTATTTTTAAAGCAACTCCAGTTAAAAAGAGTTGGATTAAACGCTTCTTTTAAACTGTACTCCAGTTTCCTTAGGGTATCAATGAAGTCCTTCCATTCTTCATCATCAAGATCTGAAAGGTTTTTGCACTGTCTTTTAAGGGCAACCACACAGGTTCCCAGATACCTCTGGCTGGGTGCCAGGAATATCATCCAAAAAGGAGTTTCCCTTATGAGTTTACCGTATCCGCCCTCTATCTTACAGAAATCACAACTTTTAGACATGGCAATTGCTCCACAAAAAATTAAAGGGTTACTTATTAGTTAGTTCTGAGAGATAATAAATCTACCCATTGATATAAACTGGCTATTTAACAGGTTATTGGATTATTCGGCAGTTTTAGTGGATAAAAATCAGTATCTGAAAAACATATATATATAAGATTCCACATGTTTTAAATAATATGATAAGATTTACAAGCAGAGAAATCAGAGATCTAATAATTTCAATGGTGGTCATCACCTTCCTATTTGCCTATATATTTAGTGGAAGAACCTACCCTGATTTGACACTGCTGTTGGTTACTTTCATAGCAGTTGGATTGGGTTTCATCCTTCACGAACTTGCCCATAAATTCGTGGCAATGAGATACGGATTCTGGGCAGAATATCGGTTATGGGTACAAGGGCTAATATTTGCAGTTATAACCGCTGCTTTAGGATTTCTATTCGTAGCACCGGGTGCTGTATACATCCATGGGGAATACATATCCCGGGAACAGAATGGTAAGATATCAGCATCTGGTCCGGCAACTAACCTCATTCTGGCAGTGCTTTTCTTTTTATTACTGTACTATTTTCCAATCAACCAGACCGTTCTCCTGATAGGGGCGCTTGGATTCTATATAAACAGTTTCCTGGCTTTGATAAATTTAATCCCCATTGGTATGTTAGACGGCTCCAAAATTATCCGGTGGAATCCACTTGTATGGATATTAATGATTACCATCACAGGTATAATGGTATTTTACGCCTTCACTGGATTGTTATTTTAATCCTGAGTATTAAATTCCCGCATTTTAATTTCAATATAAATTTAAATCCCAAATACATTAAATAATATAGAGAATCTTAAATTAAAATTTAAAGAGTTCTAAAAATGTTTGAAAAAGTCCCAGTTACCTATTTCGGATGCACCCACAGGGCCATCCCCCCAGAACGCACTATAGAAAATGTGGAGGGTAAACTCAGAATTGCAGGGGTAACCAGGATAGCGGAGATAACCCATCTGGACCGTCTGGGAATACCAGTATATTCTGCAATTAGGCCTGGAGCTGCCCAGGGAGCGGTAAGTATCTATGCTGGAAAGGGAGCTACAAAAAGCCAGGCTAAAGCTTCTGCTATGATGGAGGCATTTGAAAGATATTCTGCTGAAATTAATGAACAAGACCCTCAGATGTTTGAAACAGGAATATATGGCGAATTAGAGGAGGCCATCAACCCAGAAACATTGATTTTACCGCAACAAAGTTACAATTTGGATGAAACCAAGTTAGACTGGGTAAAAGCGGTGGAGATAACAGATGATGAAGAATATCTGGTCCCGGTAAATGCTATCTATCATCCATACATCTCCCAAGGAGGGTCTATGCTTTTTAAATCCAACACCAATGGACTGGCATCAGGAAACCGCATCGAAGAGGCGGTATACCATGGTATTACCGAGATTATTGAAAGGGATGCCTGGAGTATATTCGAGGCGAAAAAGAAATGCAGGGGAGAGGTGGTCTGTGATGGAACGGGAAACCCCCTCATCAGGGATATGCTATATAAATTTAATCAGTCAGAGATAGAAGTTAAGTTACTGGACCTGACTGCGGATGTGGATATAACCACCATAGCAGCGGTAGCAGATGATACGGTACTTAGAGACCCTGCACTATTATCTTTAGGGGTGGGAACCCACTTAAATCCGGAAGTCGCCGTTATAAGGGCCCTTACCGAGGTAGCACAGAGCAGGGCCACCCAGATCCATGGGACCCGAGAGGACACAAACCGTGCAGATTTCATGAGGAAAGCCGGTTATGAAAGGATGAAAAGGATTAACAAACACTGGTTCAGTGATTCACATAAACTGGTTGATATTTCAAGTCTTGAGGATAAATCAAAGCCTACCTTCAAGGAAGACATTGAAACCTGCGTAGATATCCTAAAAAAGAACGGCTTTAATAGGATTTATTATACAGATTTAACCCGCAGGGAAATCGAAATACCAGTAGCCAGGGTTATAATTCCGGGTATGGAAGTATACTCTGTGGATACTGAGCGGATGGGTGAAAGGCTGATTTAAATTTAATTTAGATTATTTATGGGAAATTTATATTTGTTTAAATTTAATTGACTCATTAATTAAGGAAAACAAATTATATGTCACTAGTCTTATAAATTGAGGAATTTAAACAAAGAATATGACAAAGTTTGAAGTTAGTACAACTATCAACAAACCAGTTAATATTGTAGTAAACGCATTTACCAATCCTGATAACGCTCCTCATTGGCAGACTGATTTGGAGAAATTTGAGGTAGTCAGTGGCAGTCCCAATAGAGCCGGTTCAATTGCTCGTTTAGATTATCGTCAATATGGTAAACCATATGTGATGGAAGATAAATTGATATACTGCGAATCAGGTAAAAAATATGTGTCAGAAGTATCAGGAGATGCTCTTGCTGCCAGAGTCGAAACAACTCTTGAATCGATGAAGAATAAAACCAAAATAACTATTAAGTGGAATGGGAAAGCAAAAATACTCACACTAAAGATATTATTCCCATTTATCCGTAGTAAGATGTTTAAACAAGCTCAAAAGGAATTGAATAATTTAAACAATTAGTTGAAACTAAAGGAGCAGATTTTAGTAATTAACTCAGATTAAAATAACTAAAAAATTAATTAGCCACTAAAAAAAAACTTTATTCTTATGAGTCTGGTGAAAATTTAAGGGAAACAGTTATACTATATTTACAGGTGTTTTAATGAAACAGGTGATTATTATGAGGGCAGATCTTCCTATCAGCAGGGGTAAACTCGCTGCCCAGGCCTGCCACGCCAGCCTAGGATCCAATAAGCGTGCAGATGAGAGGAAGATAAAAAATTGGGAACTTGAGGGGAGTAAAAAGGTGGTTTTAAAGGTTAAGGATAGAGATGAACTTTTCCAGTACTATGAACTGGTTAAAGCCACTGATCTGCCCTACTTCTTAGTCACCGATGCCGGGCATACTGAGCTACCAGAATCCACCGTTACCTGCTTGGGAATAGGTCCTGATGAGGATGAGAAGATCGATAAGATTACCCAGGATTTGAAGTTGTTTAAGTAGTTGTGAGTTTACTTTTAATCAATAAATGAAGTGCTGATTTTATGGACTGGATTGTAAAGGTGGGCGGAAGTCTTTTCCCGGAAGATGCAGTTAACCTCTCTAAAGCCCTCGTTGGTAAAAGTGTCATGGTGATCTGCGGCGGTGGAGAACTGGCCAACCTGTTAAGGCAGTACGATGAGAGGATGGATTATTCGGATACAGCCGCCCACAAAAGTGCCATACTATGCATGGATATATTAGGAATGCTCCTAGCAGATAAAATACCCGGTGCCGAGGGTGTTCATTCTATAGATCAGGCAGAGAAGGCTATTCATGATGGGAAACTCCCGGTATTTTTACCTTCCCAGTTTTTATCCCGTGAAGATCCCTTAGAACATTCCTGGCGTGTTACTTCTGATTCCCTATCCCTTTATATAGCACATCAACTAAAGGCTAAACTATTAATAGCAACTGATGTAGATGGTATATATGATCAAAAACCATCCAAGAATGGTGCTCAACTGATAAGAAATATTAGTGCAAAAAAACTACTAGATTTTAATGAAACATCAGTTGATGATTTTTTAGCAGGTCTTTTACTTCAGTACAGATCATCTTGCTATGTGATTAATGGAATGCATCCTGAAAGGGTTCTATCTATAATTGAAGATAAAAACAATGAAGATACTAAATATACACTTATCGGAGGAATTTAATATGGATAAAGTAGAATGTACATCATGTAAACAGGAAATATCACCAGTGGAAACCTGCGTGAAATTTGTATGTCCAGAATGCGATAACATACTCTACAGATGTCAGAAATGCAGGACTTTCGGACACCTATACGAGTGCAAATGTGGATTCAAAGGACCTTAAGATTCAAAGTTAATCCTCAAAATATAATTAATTGTACAAACAAGTTTTATTGGGAGGTTACGATAATGGGAGAAGTAGTTGCAACAATTAAAGTAATGCCGGAAAGCCCGGATGTTGACCTAGAAAAAATTAAAGAAGACATCATACAGTCCATACCAGAAGGCGCTGAATTCCACAAAATAGAAGAAGAGCCAATAGCTTTCGGCCTGGTAGCCCTTAAGGTAATGGTAGTTGTTGGAGATGCTGAAGGGGGAACAGAACAAATAGAAGAAAATCTCTCCAACCTGAAAAACATAAGTAGTGTGGAAGTAGAAGATGTAAGAAGGCTTATGTAAGCTTGCTTACTTTAATTATTTAATAATTATTTTTGAAATTTATTTAAAAAATCCCTGTTAATTTTTATTTTTCAATTTTTTTTATGCACTTACATGCTGATTCATAATACTTTTTATAATATTAGTATTATATTAATCTGTGGAGAGTGATTCAAATTTTTGATCTCATCTTTGCCTGCATAATTGGTGTCATCTGTGGTGCAGTTACGGGTTTAATACCAGGTATACATGTTAACACAGTAGGTGCTTTCGTATTTGCATCATCAGCCACAGCACTGGCATTTTTATCACCAGATGTTTTGGGAGTGTTCTTAATATCTATGTCCATTTCCCATGCGCTTTTGGAATTTATCCCCTCCATGTTCCTGGGCGTACCCGAAGAAGGCACTGTTTTATCAGTATTACCCGGCCATCATCTCATGCTCGAAGGAAGGGGAAAAGAAGCCATACGATTAGTAGCCTTGGGGGGATTTGGAGCAATTATGGTAACCATCTTACTTTTACCCATCTTCGCCTTTATTTTACCACCATTATATGGTTTCCTGAAGCCTTATATCTGGATCATCCTAATCGCAGTTGTAATATACATGTTCATCCGATTAAATAGGGATTTGGCATCCATTATATGGTCTGTGGTTATTTTTTTCTTCACAGGGATTATGGGCTGGCTGATGTTAAATTCACCAATATCATCAGGAGTCTCCCTGATGTGCATGTTTTCAGGTCTTTTTGGTGTGAGCACCCTCCTTTTCAGCTTGTCTGAAAGTTCCACCGTACCTCCACAGGATGACGAACACCATCTCCACGTGGACAGTAACATTTTAAGGGGTATCTTGGCCGGTGGGATAGCAGGAAGCATTCTGGGATTTCTCCCGGGAATGGGACCTGCCCAGGGAAGCATACTCGCCCAGGAGATAAGCGGTGGAGGAGATAAAGGAGAAAATAAAGACAGTTTCCTGGTGGCCATGAGTGGGGTAAATGTATCGGATGCACTGTTTTCCCTGATAGCCATCTACTTAATTGGCAATCCAAGGAGTGGAATTGCAGTATACGTGGATAAATTAATAGAAACTTTTAACTACGAACACCTCATCCTGTACATCTTCGTCTCCATCACTGCTGTGTCCCTTGCTTTGATACTATGTTTAAAATTAGGTGATATAGTAGGTGAATTCATACAGCAACTTGATTATAACAAGTTGTCATGGATGGTGATCATATTCATGAGCTTTATAGTGATGATATTTACTTTAATGGATCATGCAAATCTCTTTTTTATCCTGCTGGTTTATGCTACTTCAATATCCATGGGACTCCTGCCACACTATCTTGGCATTAATAAATCTAATCTCATGGGGGTACTGGTTGTTCCCGCCATTGTAATATACGTGGAGATTGGCTTGGCAATATAAAGATAGATTTTGTATGATGATATATATAAAAAAAGGAAATTCAGATTATTACAACTTCTCTACAGATATTTTCCACAGATTCAATGAAACTGGTATTATCTACACCGGGAAATACGTCTACCAGGCATATATCGAATTTATCACTTAAAACATATTTTAAATCATTTACATCCAAACAGTAAACATCAAAATTCTCCCCAGTACCAATTAAGCCCTTATTTGACCCGGTTATATTTACTGGAAATCCATTTATCTCCAAATTCATTACCGTGGCCTGGCACGCTGGATACCAAATATCATTCAAAACCACCCGGGAAGCACCAGCAAGAAGGGCTGCTAAACCAAGAGTACCAGGTCCGCAAGTGCAATCAAGAATGGTGGGATTATCATATTTACTTAAAACCTTCTTTAACCCTGATATTTTGGGGGATAATGGTTGCGGGACCTCGATATGGATTTCTCCCTGATACTTGTACAAACATAAAATCCCCCAGGGAGTTTTTACCATGTCACAGCGAAGATCACATCCGCCTAAAAGTTCGTAGGTATTAGGCTTATTTTCAGAGTCTTTAACGCCCACAATATCCTTTAATACTCCTTTTAAAACTCCTTTAACCTCGGGTACTTCCTTTACTATGCGTTTTGCACACCCTACATTTACATCCTCAGAGAGTATAACCAATGAATTATCTGGGAGGTAGGGAGCGCTTTTCAGGGGATATGCGGGTGTTATTAGGGGTACACAGACATTTCTCAAGGTGGAATCCGGCTTTTTAACCCCTTCATCCATCATTATTTTAAGGATATGGGCCATCACCACGTCCAAGTGACGTTTACCACAGATGCATCTTCTAAAATTAGAATCCAATAGATCAACATCCAACTGATTGTTGAGTGGTTTGAATTTTTTAAAATTAATATCTTTACAGTTTTCACAGGCACTAAAAAAATCGTTTAAATCTTTTATTACCTTTGATTTAGATTTTACACAATTATTTCCACATCTGCAAAACACTTCCATAGGTTAGATTCACACACCAACACAGATAATTTTTTCCCTTGCAACTAAACAAATGCTCATATTAACATACATCATAAATATGCATTAAAAAATAACCAAAATTAGGATATCTTACGCTTATGCTTAAATAGTGGTTACCCTATATAAATATGTGAGAATTATGAGGGACAATAGAAAGGAAATTATCCGGGATCTGCTGGGGGACTTTGCTGATGAAGGAGAAGAGCAAGAACAATATCCTGTCAGTGATGATGAGGATGAAACAGTAAAAAGAAAGGTTAAAAAAGTTATCTCAGATTCTGATGAAGATGATGCATTTCAATTAGATAAAATTATCGAAAAGCCTTCAAGAAAGAAAAATAAAAAAATTAAGAAAGTTTCAGATGTGATGAAGGCTGAAATTATAGAAGAAGGACTTATTCCTAATTATAATGTTGCGATACCCAGTTTTTCAACAAAAGAAAGGCAGCTTTTCAATGAAATAAGGGAAAAACTGGTGGAAGTAGCAGTCACCCAGGATGATTTTAAGGTAGATGAAGAATCATTCATAGCAGAATGTAAACAGTTCCTGCGCGCGAAGGGTGTCCGGGACGTGGACCGCCTGTCAGCACAGATCTCCCAGGAAATGTTGGGATATGGTAAATTGGACCATATGATCAAGGATGATGATCTTGAGGAAATAATGGTCATTGGAACAGGGAATAAAGTCTTCGTATACCACCGTGACATAGGAATGATGGTAACCAATGTTGTTTTTGAAGAAGAACCAGAGATCAAGGCCATCATCGATGTCATAGCCCGGCAAGTTAACCGGAGGATAGATCAACAGACACCAATACTGGACGCCCGTCTGAAGGACGGTTCCAGAGTCAACGCAACCCTACCACCTGTATCTGCTGACGGACCAACACTCACCATTCGTAAATTTAAAAAGGATCCACTAACTGTGGTTGATTTAATAAATTATAAAACAATGTCACCACATCTTGCTGGTTTCCTCTGGGTGTGTACAGATGGTTTAGGTGTAAAACCCTGTAATGCCATAATTGCCGGGGGAACAGGTTCAGGAAAAACCACCACCATGAACACAGTGGCCGCCTTTGTACCGCCCCGAGAGAGGATAATTACCATTGAAGATACTCTGGAATTACAGCTCCCCCACAGCCATGTGGTGCGGATGGAAACCCGCCCACCAAACATAGAAGGTAAAGGGGAACTAACCATGGATACACTAGTTAAAAATTCCCTTAGACAGAGACCAGACCGCGTGATAGTGGGAGAAGTTAGGGGAGCAGAAGCCATAACACTCTTCACAGCACTTAACACCGGGCATTCAGGTATGGGAACCCTTCACTCCAACACAGCACGAGAAACCATAACCCGTCTGATAAATCAGCCTATGAACGTTCCTAATATAATGATACCTGCATTGGACTTTATAATCATGCAACAGAGAATGTACCGGCCTGAAGGAGGTTCTATACGTAGAATAACCGAAGTAGCAGAGGTGGTAGGTATGGAAGAGGGTAATGTACAGCTCAACAGGGTATTTGAATGGGATAATGTGACAGATAAAGTGGAGTATGTGGGAATATCCAGCCAGACTTTAAGGGATATCTCTGAATTAAGGGGTATAGGAACATCAGAGATAGAAGAAGAGATAGAAAAAAGACGTCTGGTACTTGAATATTTAGCTGATAACAATATACGCTCCATTGATGAAGTGGGTAACTATATTAATCAATATTATCGTGATCCAGACGCAATGATGGATGAAGTATTGTAGTTAATCATTTGAAAATTAATTAAAAAATTCACTGATGGTGAAAGTAAATGGCACCCTTCGAAGGTCTTAAGAAATTTTTTAATTCTATTGGAAATTTTACCATAGATTCCAGTCAGAAAGTAGGTGACGGAGTCCGGGCTCCCGTGAAAAAATTAAATGAAATGAGGCCTGCTGAAAGAAGGATAAGAGAAAAAAGAGAACAGGAAGCTGGTAAAGAACCAGAAACAGATAAAAAATCAGATAAAAAGTCATTACTGGATATTTCTACCCCTACAATGGGACTATTCAGAGATAAGCAATCAAAGGAAAAATTACTGAGAGAGGATAAAGAAGAAAAAACACCTTTTAAATCAGCCCTCTCCAAAAGGACCATCAAAAGAAAGAGGATGGATAAAGAAGAAATTGAGATGTTTAAGGATCTCATAGATAGTAAACATAAGCAGAAAGAAGAATCCGGCATAGACGAAAAAAAACAGGCTGCACTTAGAAAAGCTTCTCTTGAGGAAATACTAAAGGAAGAACAGAAAGAAAAGATGGATCCCAAGCTGATCCTCCTCATGGGTGGAATATCCTTTACATTGGTGCTCGTTGCTGTAACAGTCATGGGCTTTGGAATAGAAATTGGATTGATAGTGGGATTCCTCATATTCATGATGGCACTGCTCATATTTTTCCTCCCTAAAATGAAACAGGGAAGCAAATCAAATGCTGCAGCTAGAGAACTGCCCTTTGCATTAAGGCAGATGGCAACAGAGTTAAGAGCTGGAACTGGGCTCCATGACAGTATGCAATCAATAGCCACATCAGGATACGGGCCCTTATCTGAAGAGTTTTCCAGGGCACTGGAAGAGATAAGGTACGGAGAAACCACAGAAAAGGCCCTGCTGGATATGAGTAACCGTATAAACTCAGAGGGACTCGAGAGGGCTATTCACCAGATAACCCGAACGCTCACAAGTGGTGGGGATTTAGCTAAGACTTTAACGGTTATAGCTGATGATACATCCTATGAAATGCGTATGAAACTTAAAGACTACGCACAAAAACTTAATTCATTCACGATGATCTACATGTTCATCGCAATCCTGGCACCGGTAATTACCCTGATTATGTTGATAGCTGCATCAACAGTTATGGGTGCTGTGTTACCACCAGTACTTTTGCTGATAATGTATTTATTCTTCTTCCCACTCATAGTGGCGTTCATGGCCTTCATGATCAAGAGGTTGGAGCCACAAATTTAACTGTGAGCTACCTGAATAATACTAAAAAAAACATTTTTTTTCTTTTTTTATTTTACTTATTTTTTTATTCTAAGTAACTGGGCATTAAAAGCAACTATAACTGTACTTAAGGACATTAAAATAGCACCCATGGCAGGACTAAGGAGAAAACCCCAGCCATATAGTAAACCTGCTGCAAGGGGTATAGCAAAGGCATTATATCCCGTAGCCCACAACAGGTTCTGCTTCATCTTACTATAGGTGGCTTTGGTTAGCTCCATGATATTAACTATGTCTTCAGGATTGCTCTTTACCAGTACGATATCTGCACTTTCCATGGCCACATCAGTCCCTGCTCCAATGGCAATACCCACATCTGCTTGAGCTAGCGCCGGGGCATCATTTACCCCATCACCAACCATCACCACTTTTAATCCCTTATCCTGAACCTGATGAACCTTATGGGCCTTTTCCTGTGGTAGAATTCTGTAAAAGTATTCGTCCAGGTCAATTTCTTCTGCAACCCACCGGGCAACATCTTCATTATCTCCAGTTAACATCATACAGCGGATGCCCTGCTTTTGCAATTTATTAACGGTAAGTTTAGACTCGGGACGTATTACATCAGCCAGTGCAATAACACCAGCAGCTTTACCGTCAATTATAACATAAATTAGAGTTTTTGGCTGTTTTTCAACATCAGCTAATTTAGAACTGTTTATTTTAATTTTTTCCCTCTCTATATAGGCCGGGCTTACAACTTTTACTTCATGATCTTCAACCGTGGCCTGCACTCCTTCACCGGGGCTGGATTGGAAATCTTTAGTTTTATAGGTTACATGGGTTGATTTAACTATTCCCTGGGCAATAGGATGTTCAGATTCCTTTTCTACAGATGCAGCGTATTTGAGGACTTCATCTTCGCTGAAAGTATCCTTTTTAAAAGAGATCACATCAGTGACTCCAAATTTTCCCTCTGTAAGAGTACCAGTTTTATCAAAGATAACCGCCTGAATATCCTTCATATTTTCAAAGGACTGACGATCACGAATTAAAACTCCATTTTTAGCTGATATAGAAGTTGAAACAGCCACCACCAGGGGTATGGCTAATCCCAGGGCATGGGGGCAGGTGGTTACCATTACAGTAACTGATCTTTCCAGTGCAAAGGCTAAATCATGGCCAAACACTCCCAGCCAGACAAGTAAAGTAATAACCCCCCCGGATAATGCGATGATGGTAAGCCAGAATGCAGATCGGTTAGCCAGGTCCTGGGTGCTAGATTTACTTTCTTGGGCCTCTTGAACCAGAGCCACTACCTGTGAGATAAAGGAGTCTTTCCCAACTTTTTTTACTGTAACTTTCAGGGAGCCTGTACCATTAATTGATCCGCCGATAATTTCATCTCCTTCCTTTCGCAGCACTGGTTCAGATTCACCAGTTAAAAGAGATTCAGTGATATAAGATTGACCATCTTCTATAATACCATCAGCGGGTACTTTTTCACCTGGTTTAACCAGTACCAAATCCTCTAACTTGAGATTTTCCAGGGGAACATCCTCAACTGTTCCATCATCATGAATATTATGGGCATTTTTAGGTAAAAGAGTGGCTAATTCCTGAAGTGCTCGGGAAGCCCCCATCACTGAACGCATTTCAATCCAGTGTCCCAGTAGCATGATATCTATCAGGGTGACCAGTTCCAGGTAGAAGGTCATACCCATGAGACCGAAGGTTACTCCTACACTGTAGATGTAGGCTGTGGTAATGGCCACTGCCACCAGGGTCATCATACCAGGCTGCCTTATTTTAAACTCATCAATAAGGCCCATGAAGAAGGGATAACCACCGTAGAAGAATACAAAAGATGATAAAATGAACAAGACATACATATCTCCCTGGAAACTGAGAAAATGCAGTCCAAATAATTCCTGAACCATCTCTGAAAGAAAAAAGACAGGGACGGTTACAATCATGGATACTATGAATCTCTTCTTAAAATCATCCATCATTGCCTGGTGATGATCATGACCCTTGTGTTTTTGTTCGTGATCTGTGTGATCTAGATGTTCTTCATGTACTTGGTGTTCCATTTGTTCTTCATGGCCATGATTTTTATGTTCTTCATGTTTTTCGTGCTCATCATGTCCATTATGTTCTTTAGAATGAGTATTTTCTTCTTTATGATGATTATCTGGAGACAATTTTTCTTCATGGGAGTTTGGATGGTCATGATCTTTCATTTGATACCTTCCCTCAAATAAAAATAAGATTAGTAACTGTTATCCCGGAGAAATTTCCACTCAAAAACAGTTAATGTATTTATATGTATTTACTTTCTAAAATAGTTGGTAGATAGTCTAGGAAGATGTTATAAGTTTCGATTATGTTAGGTTTAATAATTGTCTAAAGTTATATTGTTACATTTGCTCCTATAAATCCAAGTTCAGGAAATATATAAATTGCTAGAATCTGAAGAGAAGCAATTATTGAGAGGGTGATGATAACAAATACATATTCATTTTTACCGATTGAATTTTCCCGGTCCTGATATAATTTAGATTTATCTGAATACCCTCTACTTAACATGCTTAAATAAATGGACTCCCCGCGTTCATATGATCTTAGGAACATCATCACTATGGTGAAAGCTATTTGCTTTAATCTCCACAAGTATTTAGTTTTTTTATTAAATATATCGAAGTTTCGGGATTTCTGGGCATTATTTATTTTGCTCAGCTCATCATAAAATAAGGATAGGAATCTGATCATGAGACTGAATATCATTGCAAGGTCTCGAGGCATACCCAGCTTCCTAAAAGATTGAATAACTTCTTGCATGGGGCTTATTGAAGATAAGATGACGATGGAGGTTAAGGTTACAATAATTCTTGAAAGTAGTAAGGATCCAAACATCAACCCCTCTAAGGTAATATTAATTCCAAAGGGCAATGCGTATAAGGCAATTCCAGGACGTATAAATGGCTGGAAGGCTATGATAAAAATGGTGAAGGGTAAAAGAACCAAAATCCGCATGAATGCTTGCTTAAAAGATATGTTGGACAAATAGATGAGTAATAAGAGGTATAATTCCAAAACTAATAGCACCATTATTTGAGTGCTAAATACTGCGTAAACAATAATTAAAATTAGGGATATTAATTTTATTCGACCATCCAATGTGTGAAGGATACTTTCCTTCATTGTTTCTTTTTCAATTATGTGAAATGTTTCTGTAAATCCCATTGGAATACTCCTAATTATAAAAATTTGTAAAGTTAAGGATTTTTAAAAAATTTTTGAAAGGGAAGGTTAAATTCCCTCTCATTTTTTGTATATTTTATGTATTTGTATATTTTATGTATCTGAATTGTTTCCTGGTTTGAACCATCTAGCCGTGGTAGCTAAACCAACCATGGCTAAAAATACTATTATTGTACCCAGTACAATGGATACTACTCCGCCTAATGGTGATTCACCCCATGCTGGCACAAGATAATCTGGTAATGGGGCTTCAAATAATGGTTCTGTTTCTTCGACTAATAGTATTTTTTCTGCAGCACTTTCCAATCCATCTGGGTCTGCTGATGCCAGAAATGGTGCTAATACTGCAATTATTAAAGCTACTATTAACCCACCGATAACGAAACTTTTGTCTCTTCTGTTCATTTTTCCACCTCGGCTGTGTCCTTATTTGTCCAGGGGAGTAAATCAGGTCTCGCTTTTTGAATGGCTAAGATTGCGATCACGGTTATAACTCCTTCAGCAACACCTATCACCGCATGGTAAAGTCCCATGAAGAACAGACCTAGATCTATCGGGAAGGTTCCAGCTAATGCCATTTCGATTGCAACTGCTATTGCGGCTACAAATAGGGATGCCCATGCTGCTATGAATATGGCTACCCATAGATTCAGTTTCTTCAACAAGGTAAATACCCCGTAACCTGTGAAACCGGCGATTACGCCCATATCTAATATATTCGCTCCTAGGGCGGTAATTCCACCGTCACCGAAGAAGAATCCCTGTACAGTGAGTACTACTGTTAAGACTAGCACTGCTGCCCAGGGGCTTCCGAATATAATGGCTACTAATGCTGCACCAACCATATGTCCACTTGTTCCCCATGGAATAGGTATATTCATCGCTTGTATCGCAAATATAAAAGCAGCTAACACGGCCATCAATGGCACACGCTTTTCATCAAGATTTTGTTTTGCCCAATTCAGAGCAAAGTACAAAGCAACTATGGTTATAATGTAATAGATAGCTGCTTGCAACAATGGTAAAAAACCATCTGGTATATGCAAATTTTTTCCCTCCTATATTTTATCTGAGGGTTAGAAAACTCAAAAGTAATGTTATTACTAAATTTAATTAAATGCCTGTGTTTGTAATACTTTTAAACGTTTTCAACCCTTTTAAATCAATTCAATTATTAAAATTACAATAATATAAGCGTTTCCCTAAGTATTACTAAATTACAATTTTTATAAAATAATGGTATTAACTGGGTATGATAAATTAATTGTTTTTGTCCCTTTTCGTAATACTTTTGATATTTTTTTTAATTTTATTATAAAAAATTCATAATCAAATATGATTATATCTAATGATTTTGGAGAATTTGCTTTGTGAGTTTCATCCTAGAATTTTTAAATCTCACCAGATTTTTCAATGAAAATTTCCAGTCTACCATCCATTTTAACCAAGGTTTTTACCTTTAAAATTGAATCATCTACGTAGAAGAGTGTATCAACTGTTTTTGCTTTTGGAATACTCAACAAACTGACATTTTTTATGCCTTTTTGTTTAAGTTTTCTAAGCATTCCATCAATATTGGATGATGAATTTTCATGTTTTTTCATTTTATGCAACCTCTGGATTTCAGCCTCCAACCATGATCAGCTTACCTGTGGATGGATCTTTGTAGACCGTGCCCATTTCTACATATCCTTCCCCTGAACCTGATGAAGTATCAGGTGTTTGATTTAATTCCTTACCCATTTGTACTTCAGCTGCATTCTTCATGGCTTCCATTGTTGCCTGTTTTTCTTCAGGGCTGGAATCAGCAAACACCACGCTTTGCATGTTCCAGGATACCACCACGAATATTAAAAATCCTACTGATAGGACAAGCATGGCGTCCACAAGATTGCTAGTCCCGGCCATTGGGTCTTCTTCATTTTGAGATAATAGTCGTCGTCGTCTGCGTCTTAGCATTATCTAAAACCTCCAATACAGATTCTGCAAGGGTATCCAAGGTGGATAAATTATCTTCATACCACCTTCTCCTAATTTTGGATACAACGTAAGCTATCCCACCAGCTGCTAAACCAACAACCGTGGTATCAAAAGCTATTATAATGGCCTGTGCAAGGGCAGTTACGTCACCCGCTCCAAGGGCAGCTAAACCTGGTCCCATGGGTATTAATGTTCCCATTAAACCGAGAGTTGGGCCTAATCTGGTAACGATATCTGTTTTTTCAAGATTTTTTGCTGCTTTTAATTCTTCTCCTTCTATTAGCTTTCTAGCTAAAGCTTCTCTGGATTTGGAACCAAACTTTGGGGTGGAAGCTATCTTTATTAGAACTTCTTTGCTGCTGGTTGGTAATCTGCTTTCATTTACTTTCTGAATTATTTGTTCTGGGGTACCCGGATTGGATATTTCTTCAATTAATTTTGCTGTTTTGTCAGTGCTGAACCTGATCCTATTAGAATGCTCTGAAATCAAACCACCTAAGGTAATTATGGCATACACCATAAATACCAAAAGAGCCACAATCACCGGTATAAGAAGGCTCTGTGAAATTACATGTAAAGCTGAACCTAATATTTCACTTCCTGGAATTGCTACCATATGCTAATCACCTGTCTATTTTCAATGTGTTAATTTACTAATTTTCTTATTTATGTAAAATCCAGAGACCAATAAAATTACAACACCTAAAGAAGCATAGATCAGAGTTGAAATTGAGGGTAAGGTCATGGGACTCATTTCACTGGCTAATACGGTGGCAATGTTGGGAATTACAATTCCTGATGCTAAGAAGTAGAAGCCCATGAACATCATGAAATTCCCTAGAACAACTGGGAAGGGTTTTTTAATAAATCGAACTATGCTATTTGAAAGCAAGTAAAAAACACCTATAAGTACTGAAAGTGCGACTGCAGAATATTGTCCAATTACAAAGGATGATGCTCCGATTACTGGTGACATGAGTATTATAACTGCCAGTACTGCTCCAAAACAGCAGGGACAGGGTGCTATCATTGCCATACAAGTGGCGGATGCCTGGTTTTTCTGGTGGATTTTCCATTCCTTAATGGTATGCCATCCTGCGTAAAGGATAACCGCTCCCATTATAAGGAAGATAACAGAGTTGTAATCGTACATCAACGTATAAAGGTAGTCAGTGTATTCTGCTGCAACCCTGGTGAGTATCAATATACCCAAACCATAGCCAATTGCAATTCCGGCAGCTATCTTTTTAGATATGTTAGCAAAACCCATTGCCATGCCTATTTTAAAGGCGAAAAAAAGTATCGCTGATAATATTCCCATTTGCCACAATATTTCCCACATAATAATCATCTTAACTTTAAATTTTTAGATATATAATAATTTCTATTTAATTTGTATTATTACTTTTTCCTGATTTTTAAGCTTGAAAGTAATATTAATCGAACTTTAATACTTAGCGGTCAGTTTTATCGCGAATTTTAATACATTTTCCTATAAAAAAATAAAAAAAGGGGGGAATTATTTTTTTAAGAAGTCCATTATGCTGGATTTGAAATATCCGACACCAACAAGACATATTAAGAGAATTACTCCTATTATGGCTATTAATGGCGTATTTGATTGGCTAGAACTCTGGTTATTCATTTCAGATATTTCATGAGCGTTTTGGCTATTACTATCTGATGTTTTCCCTACTTCTGACGCTGCCTGTACTGTACTGGTTTCACCTGGTGAGGCTGGTTCTGGATTTCCAGATGTTGATGTACTTCCCTGGTTAGGATTGGTATTCTGTCCTCCATCTTCTGCCGGTGTTCCTATAATGCCAATGGTTTTACCTGTTGCACCTTCAAAGGCATCAGCAAATTGTTGAAGCTGATCTAGGCTTAGGGAAGAACCAGTTACCAAGAACTTGTTGAATTCAACATTAGCACAGGTATGATGACAGCAGGATACCCCGTATTCATTTACCATAGCTACGTACTTATCTTCTAAAGCTGTTAAAGTACCTGAATCCGCCTTCCAGATGTCTCTTCGAGCGGATTCGATTACCCATCCCAGCATACTCTGGGTGGCGAAGGCCTGGTAATCTTCAGTAGCGGTAAATCTGGGATCAAGCAGATTTTGAGCAACCTGAGTCCACATATCATCACTCACACTGTTGGTGGTAACATCCATTGCAAAGAGATTTTTGTACTTGTCCGCATATTCCATCCAACCACTGGGCGTGTTTAATAGGGAATCCATATATTTAGTGTTTAGAAGTTGAGATCGTATTTCTAATCCCATTTCTTCCTGTGTTGTCCTTGTCACGACTTTGTTTTTATTTCTGAGGTCTACCAATACATCATCAGGGTTTCCTCCCAGGCCTCGAGATGCCAGTAACATGCCACCGTACCAGTCGTAGTAGTCATCCGTATCCAGTAGTCTCCAAGTACTGTCTATACTCTGGGTTATCATGTCTGCGCTTCCCAGCAGATACTGGAAAGTATTTTTGTTCTGTTCAATGCTAACTCCGTCGGATGTAGATCTCCATGCGTAAGATACTCTGGATAAATAGACGCTCGCCAATTCATCGTTAGTCTTCCATTTACCTGTATTAGGTACGAGATCAGACACTCCTGTACCTTCGAGTACCATTCCAGGCAATCCAAAGATACGGTCCAAAGATGCATTTTCAGCCAGATGTTTTATAACATAGTTCTGACTTGCTGTCTCTCCAGGGGCCTCAGATACTAATTTCACGGCATTGTTCATAATATTTATCCATATTTCATTACCAGTTACTGCTGTGGTAAATACATCTATTCTTGGCCTTTGTATTGTAATACCATCTATGGTTATGGTTAGGTTTTCCAGGGGTATTAATACTGGGTTAGGCTGTAAATCACCATTGCTGTTCCAGACTGGCATCGCACCTAACAGATACATGAACTCAGCTATGGATATGGCATCTGTTCTTAGCAGTTCTGTGCCCCACATTATCATACCAATTGTTTCGGGGAATTTACCATGTTTTTTGTAGTGATCAGTTAATAACTGGTCCGCAACTTTTTTTCCTGTTTCCCATGCTGCTTTGGTAGGCATTTTTTTGGGATTAGAAGCATAGAAATTCATTCCTGTCGGAAGAACATCTGCATAAGATGGGTCTGCTCCCAGACCAGAGCTAACAAATCCACCATTAAGAGCATTTAAAAGGTTATTCCATTCCTGGTTGTCCCTTATTTTGACAATGATCTCTTTGCAGTACTTAAGATCATCCAGTAGATTAGAGTTTGTAACACCTAAACTGGTTGGATCCTCTCCATTTGCTATTCGTTGAATATAATTTTTAATAAGAGCATCTATTGTGTCAATTTCATTTCCGTATTGAGTATTCTTCTGCATATCAAAGTACCCTACAGTTATTGCTGGATATAATACCATTTTCATGTGATTCAAGATTTGTGTCATGGATGAAGATATAGTAAATACCTCTTCAATAAGTTCATCGCCAGTTAAAACCTTGCCTAAACTATGTAAACCAAGTGGTATGATGTCATTTTCAATTTCGTGTAATTGTAGATGGATATGGTTAAGCCACTCGCTAAAATTTTGTCCTTGTTGCTGATTTTGAAGCTTTAATTCAATTGCTTTAGCTGTTATCTGTGATTCTAATGCTGGTATAATCTGATAGTTACCAACATTCAAAGCGTTTTCATACTGGTGTATCAGGTCATGGATAACGATTAAATTACCGTATAATCCGGATCTAACCATCGCAGGTGTCATATGATCTATTATAAGCGCGCCAGCTCTGTCTTTGGCCACCATACCTTCACCGGGGTTTGATACTATGTAAGGGTTGATGTTTGGTATGTTAGCCAGTCGGAAAGGCCAATCATCTTCCTGCAGTCCAACATTTCTCCCAGGTAACCATTCCAGGGTTCCATGAGTTCCCATATGAATTATTGCATTGGCACCGAAACTTTTCTCCAGCCATTTATAAAATGCGATGTACTGGTGGTGTGGCGGTAAATAAGGATCATGGTAGTTTTCAACTTCTTCCCAGCCTCTGCTTGGCTGAACTGTGAGGAACACATTACCAAACATCAGACCCGGAATAACAAGGGAACCATTATAATCCATTATATCGCCAACAAGTTGGCCCCATTTGCTTATTACTTGCTGTTTTAGAGCATCTGGGAGCTGATTGAACCATTGACTGTAGGTTGATGCATTTACTAGCTGTTTGTTGATCTGAAGGCTTTGCATATTTTTTTCCACATACTGATTCAGTAGATTCTGTGCCCAGCTACCTTTGTTACCAAACTCTGCTACTAATGTATACAGTTCTTCTGCAGTCGGGATTTCTTTGGTTCCAACATCATATCCTTGTTCTTTTAGCTTTAGAAGAAGATCATGGACACTCTGGAAAATATTAAGATATGATGCTCCAATTTCTGCTTTTCCTGGTGGGTAATTGTAGAGAATTATGGCAATTTTTTTGTTAGAATTTGGCAATTCCTTTAGTTTAGCCCATTGGTTAGTTAAACTGATTAATTTTTTGATTCCTGCATCTATTGGATGTTCAAAACCATTTTCATCAGTATATGATATTACAATAGGGCTGAAAACTCCCTCGAAGTAGGGGAAAGTTACTGCAAAGGTCCATTCGTATTGAGCACCCAAAGGATTGGTTAAACTACCCTGATCTGAGAGTTGTAGTCCTTTTATAACTTCGAGGTTAATTCTTTCTAATTCACTTAAAGCACCATCTCCTGAGAGATTTTCATAATTAAGTGACCAGCTATACAATGAAGTTATTGCAGATACTCCTCTTGCTAAAGGCCCGTTTCCATCCTTTCCTTTTACTAATTCTTCTAACAAACTACTTATAGGTGGATTAGTGGCACCTTGGAACAGATTTAAAACTGCCCTACCCTGTCTTTCATATTCTCTGATTAAGGCATCTATAGTTGGGGCAAATTCGCCTCCAGGACCGTAACTGGCTATAACTATAAATGGGCCAGTCGTATTTGCTTTTGTGGTAGTATACCAATTTTCAAACTGTTGATATACATTGTTACGTGCATTAGCAGCCCATGTATTGTAGTTCTGATCTATCCATTTTAAACTATAGTATGGTGCTATGTATCCCATATTTCCTTCTATCCATGTTTTTATCTGTGTTTGAGTCGGGACAGAAGAAACAATTTTTGTTGGATAGTCTGGATGGTATATACCCCAATCTGGGGTGGCCATTATTGGGCTTTTACCATTTTTAGTAGGATCAATTGTTGTTTCTCCGAGCAGGAAGTAAATATAATCTACCATGTTCTGTAGATTAGTTTGTAGTGCTGTTCCAGTGGCAAGTGCGTAGTATGAACCAATGTAAGTGTTCTCCACAGTATCTGCGGTGTCATTGATGTCATGGCCACCTAAAAGATGTAGCCCATCTCCTCCATAAGGATCTGTATCTATGTCACATGATGGAAATCCAAATGCACTTGAGATCTTGTAGTTAGCGTTTGCTGGGCTTTTGAGTAGTTCATCATACCATGAATCTCCCCAACCAGTTCCAGGCATAGCCATATCTAAATATGCGAAGTTAACGTACTCCATTATCCAATCATTGGTTGGTGATGAGCTTGGATTCCACATATCAAGATAAATCAACCGTCGGTTGTTTAAATTTCTGATTCCAACACCCTTTTCTGCAACTGAGCTTAATATTGCAATATCTGGCATGAAAGTATGGTTTAATACTGCATCTGGTATAGGTGATCCAGTCGGTGTTACATTGGTTATAAATTTCTTGTAGGTAGAATAGGTAATTTCAACCTTGAATTGGGTGAGTGTGGATACGAAGTTTATATCATATTTTCCATCGGCATCGGTGGTTCCTGTGGCGATTGTCAAACCATTGGCCGGATTTTGTACTGTTATTTTAGCGCCTTTAACTGGAATGGCGTTTGTAAGGTTGGTATAGGTCCCAGAACTTTCATTGTAGATTTCTTTCACGGTTCCATGAATCTGGGGATCTAAATCTTGTTGACCTCCAATTTGATTGGTATTTGAATCATACATCTGGAAGGAGTCCGTATCAACATTTTCCTGAGGATCTACCGCTGTTATTGGTCCACATAGAATTAGTGCGAAAACAATTGTCGCTACTAGTAAAATCATTTGTTTTTTCATCTTTTTTTCACCTCCTTTATTTCTGAGTATATCAAATATACTTGAATAGAAATAAAGTAATGTGGAATATATATTTTTCCATTTTACTTTATAAAAAATAAAGTAAATTTTAAAATTTATATAGTAGAAGAGATAAAGACAAGATTTGTAGGTGTAAATACTATTCACCCGGGGTCATAAAACCTCCTTATTCGAATGATTTACGGGTGCCCATGAGGGATCTAATTAAAGATCCCTTAATTTCCTCCATCTTTGGAGATACAAATCAGAAACTATTCTAGATCAAAATAGATACGTATTAAAAAAATAAGAAAGGGGGAAAATTTTTATCTTCTCAAGAAGTCCATTATGCTGGATTTGAAGTATCCCACACCAATCAAACTTACCAGAAGCACGACACCAACTACGGCTGCTATGGGCATTCCTGTATTCTCGGATTGGCTCTGTTGGCTTACTTCGGTTATTTCATGGGACTGACTCTGATCTCCTTCATCACCTGGTGTAGATGCTGCTTGCGCCTGCTGTTCTTCAGGAGTACCTGAACTGGATCCATCTTCAGACTGTCCTTGATGATTAGGTTGGCTTGGTTCTCCCGGCTGGCTGGGTTGACTTGGCTGATTAGGAATTGGAGATGGTGCGAATCCTTGATATTGGGTGGCACTGTAGACTTGACTTTTGAATTGAGCTAGCATATCTGGATTGATGTACTTAGTAGCCCATTCCATCATGGCAATGTTACCACAACTGCAGTCGCAGCAGGCAACTCCATTTTCAGCTATCAATTTAGCCCATGTATTGGCGACTAATCTAAGATTTGCTTCATCAGTCTTCCAGTATTCTTTGTTAGCTGCTGTAAGTAGGGTTCCTGTGATGCTGATCATAGCGTAGACATTATTTCCACTGGAAAGCCACTCGTCTACTCCCATATTGCACTGATCTTTTATGTAGGTGTTTACAACTTCATCCCACATCCAGTTTTCAACTGTTTCTGGACTGGTAACCTGCCATCCCCATAGATATGAGACAAATTTGTTCGAGATGTACCTTGCACCACTGTATCCTTCATTCATCATTCCCTGGATCCATTCTGGGTTGTAATATCTGGTTCTCATCTCCTGGGTCATGAATGACTGCAGGGACATCACTTTTGCATTGGAAGGGTTTGCATAATAGACCACGTTGAGGTTAGGAGCTTTTCCGTTCATCTTTTCTATGGCCATTGAAAGTCCTCCGTAGTAGTCGTAGTAATCATCGTTATCCAGTACACCGTAAAGGTTAGTGCTTCTACTATGGTATGCTGTATCTATGCCTACCAGCAAGTCTTTAAATAGATTTGGATTACTAACACCCCAGTTCCTCTCAGAATAGGTATGACTCATCCTGTTTATGTACACATCGGCTACTTGTTCCCTGTTTTCCCAAGTCCAGCTTTGTTCAACTGCTTTGTTAACTCCTGCACCGTAGTCGCCTACTGGTGGTGCGAATATTCGGGTTATGGCCATTTCTCCAGCATCGCCTGGTGATATGCCTTGGGCTATGTAATTATTTGCAGACTCAATCCAATGTTTAGCGATGTAATTTTGTTCGATAGGTTCATTACCTTTGAAATTAGTGTATTTGGAATCTTCAAGTGTCTGTAAAACATAATCAAGTGTTGATTTGAGTTTTGGATACTTTATCACTATGGTATTGTATGATGCAGCTAATGCTACTCTGTTAGAACGGTCCATGTTGATTAAAAGCCTTGGAAATAAATCTCTGAATAATCCGCTGGTTGTAACTACTGCATCTACTCTAGGTCTCTCTTTCAAAGCCGGTAATCCTTTAGATGCCCGTACAGCATTTAAGTCAGAAAGCAAAGTAGAAAGTGGAGTGGCAATCATTTTGTCAACATTTCCAGTGCTTGTCCATGTAGGTTCAACACCCAACATTCTAAAGATGAATGAAGCCATTGTACCGTCGTCTCTTGCTGTTTCCACACACCATACCACTGCGGCTATTTTTTCAGGGATACTGTTAAGCTGAGATAAAGCCATATCTGCAAGTTTTTTACCTAAGTTCCAAGCTGTCTTTGTTGGTATCTGATTTTCAGAAAGAGAATAGAAGTTTTTCCCAGTAGGTACTGATCCCGTGTTTCTTATGGGGTCATTACCTGTAGAAGGAGTTATGTAACCTCCATTAAGGGCATCAACCAATGCATTGATTTCTGCATTAAAACTTACATCTATTTTTCTGGCATATTCAAGTGCTTCTTTAAGTTTAGCCTGAATTTGGTGGTTGGATGTAAGTTGTGCTGCAGTTTTTTTTCCAGTGAATAACTGTAGAATCCAGTTTTGTGCCTTATTGTTCAACTGTTCTGTCTGATTTAAACTCAGTTTATCAAAGTTCCAACTATTTTTTTGGGCCAAAAGCCTTTGAAGTGAAGGATTATTTATTCCTCCATCTGATGAAACCATTGAGGTTGCAAGCAGCGCTATCTCATTGTCAGACCATCTTAAGCCGAACGTGTGCAGTCCATAAGGCATGAGAGTTTGTTGAAGATCTAATAGATACTCATGCAATTTTTCTATTTCCTCATCAGTGATGTGGTTAACGTCTGATATTCCTAAATCGGTTTCTAAATGCATTTCTTTGATCTTCTGTTTTAATTGTGTCATATACTCCTCTTTCATTGGATTTCCTGCTGGAGTTTTTTCATAATCATCTATTAACCCCTTTAGTTCTATAAAACCACCATATAAGGTCGTGGTTTTAAGTGGTGGAGTTAAGTGATCGATTATAACTCCAAGTCCCCTTCTTTTAGCCTGCATTCCTTCACCAACACCATCGATGATGTAGATATATGCTGAAGGGGTGTCGCCTATCATTATATCGGAGTAATCGAAGCTTGAAAGAGCAACCTGTTTATTTGGGAGCCATTCATAGCTTGCATGCCTTCCTAAATGTACCTGGGCATCTGCCTTGAGTTTCTGATTGATCCAAGCATACCAAGCTAGGTACTGGTGATGGGGTGGGACGATAGTGCTATGATAAAATTTGGATGCATCAGCTTCCCAACCACGTTGCGGTTCAGGACCAATAAATACGTTTCCAAACTTCATTCCCGGAATTACAATGTATTTCTTACCATTTTTGGTAATAGTCATGATATTTCCTGGTGATTTTCCCCATCCTGTTAAGCCAGGAATTGCAAGAGCTAAAAATGCATTTTTGGCTGTGTAGAAAGAATCCCATGAAGTGCTATTTCCACTTATAACATTTTTGAGAGCACTGCACATTTTGTTGATTAAGCTCACTGCTTTTTTGGATTTTTCAGGATAAGTATTGGCTAAGCTTATCATTTCTTGGGCCCATTTTTCTACAGTTTTAATTCCTGCTTTTTTCGCTGTTTCATCTGTTTTACCGTACTTTACTGCAATTTTGGTCATTTCCTCGATGTATCCGACTGGTCCCTCAGTGATTTGTTTTTGAGCAACGGGATTTAGACTTTTGAACCAGGCATCATATTCTTTTGCATCCCATAGGATGGTGTTTGGATTGTTTGCCAGTTTTTCCAGTTCTCCAGGGGCCCAGTTAGCCACGTTTATTCCCCTTTCAATCATCAGCTTGATAAGCTGATCAGATGTTTTAGGGATGTCTGTAACTGTATATCCCTCCTTTTTAAGCTGGTTGAGTATCTGGAGTATACTTTCAGGGACATTTAGATAACTTGCCCCTATGTTTTGCTTTCCGGGTGGATAGTTGTAGTAAATCAGAGCTATGTTTTTGTTGGAGTTGTCCATATACTTTAAATCAGTCCAGTTCTTGATTCTGGCCGCTAATTTATCCATTCTATCAGGTATGGCTTTGTAACTTGTTAAGTTAGCTCCAGTTACTGAATCAGATGTTATTTCAGTAGTAGCAACAAAAATTGGCTCTATTATACCCTGTGTTTCTGGTACGGCAATTTGGTAGTAGGTGTCACTCCATAATAACCCATCATCTGACACTAACCATTCTCCTTCGGTCCTTTTAGTGGAAGTCATGGCTCGGAAGGCAGGTACATTCATATTTTCTAAAAGAGCATTTGTTTGGTCTATAAATCCTGATCCGAGAGAGAAGGTGTAGAAACTTACCAGAGAATCTACACGATACTTAAAGTTCTGTGGTTTTGCCTCGTATTGTGTCGTGGTTACTACACTATTGGGTTTTGCAGGATTGTAGACGAAGAATTTAACCATTGCAGAATATACGTTTAATGGTTGGGTTCCATTTGTTCCGGAATATGCTCCCACCACAGGTATGACATTTAACCCCTTCTTTACCAGCTTGCTTATCAGGGTTTCAAAGTGATCCATGTTACCGGCTAACAGGGGGCTATCCATGTCCACAATTCCTACTGTTGCTTTCGAAGGATTAATTGGATATTTGGCTAAATAGTCTCCAAGACTTGTATAAATAACTCCATTCCTGTAGAGCATCTCTTTAGGAAGAACGGTATATGCTTTAGGATTCCAATTTGAAGGCCATGTACCTCCGGTTGCAGTTGTGAATTCTTTTAAAGCCCATTTGTACTGATTTTCATAGTTTAATGTTCCCTTATTTGTGAAATAAAGGCCTGCTTGTATCCATTTGCTTATCTGAGGATAGGTTATCTTGTAGTTGTTTAGTCTCTGAGCATTGGCATTCTTCAAATCGTATAGTATAGTATTTGAAGTGCTTGTAGATCCAATTAAATCATCTGGAACTCCATTAAAAAGCAACTGACCGTTTATCTGACTGAGTTTGGTGAGCTCTTTTTCACTTTCCAGTACAAGGAATATTTTATGGGGTTTGTTTTTGAGGATGCCCGGATTGCTGGTTATTACATTCTTAAAGTTGCTCAAACCCGGTTCAAACATCCATTCACAGATTATGATATCAGCATTCTCTATCAACATCTTCAAAGCAGCAGGGTTAATCTCTCCTATCTGACTAGTACTTCTAATATCAAATCTTGTTAGCCAGGTTGATGGGTTATTTGTGTTGTAACCGGGTTGTGTTGGGTTTATAAGTTTCATTATGTTGTGAGCTGCATCATTTGTCATTTTTGAACTTGTTGAAGAATGTATAATGAGAACTCGAGGGTATACTAAGCTATTTTGACTGTTTGCTTCATTATTGGTTTGAGTCTTTAAGGTTTTTGAAGCAACGTCACTACTTGTGGATTCAGAATTTTGATTTGATAAATTTGTCTGTCCTGTAGATGATTGATTAACACCTACTTCTCCATAATCATCCTCAATTGTAGTATTGTTCTCTGCCGCTACTGCTCCACAGAGTATTAATGCGAAAACAAATGTCGTTACTAGTAGTATAACTTGTTTTCTAATTCTTTTCACCTCCTATTTATTTGTAAAAGAATGTTAAGATCACATAATACTTAATACTTTCTATTTATTTTTTATTATTACTTTTAACTTGAATTATTGCTTTTTTGTAATACTTGTTGGTAGAATATTATTAAAAAAAATGAAATAGGGCAAGATATTAATAATTCAATCATATGGGCACTGAAAATGTGGAAAATAGAAATTGAACTGCTAATAAGAAATAAAAAAATAAGAAAGGGCACCATTTACATTTGAGCGAAATAAATTTTAGATGCCCTAAGGTGCACATCTGGCTTGTAGGAACCCAAATGCGTGGTTTGGGTTCCTACTTTAGGAGTCAATGGCTAAGTTAATAAAAAACATTTAAATTCGGTAGTAATAGTATTACTACCGTTTAACCACGCTTACAAGGGTAGATATGTTCTTTTAGTATATAATATTTTCTATATATTTCGTATTACTAAATCGCTAATAACAACAAATTTTTATTAATTAAATAAGTTAATATGTAATTAAAGCTAATTCAATATAAGACAAAGTATGATTACTCAGAAACAAGTAGAAGACGTTATATGCAACCTATTCGAACAGGCTGTAATTAAACTGTCTTCAGATGTTGTAAAAGCCCTGGACGAAGCCTATAAACGGGAAGAACAGGATATTGCCCGGACAAATTTAGAGGCAATATTAAAGAATATCAATGCAGCCCATGAACTAAAAATCCCCATGTGTCAGGACACAGGCCTACCCATCGTATTTGTGAAACTGGGAAAGGTGGAAGTGGAAAATATCTACGAGGGCATAAGAAAGGGTGTAGAAAAGGCCACTAAGGAAATTCCACTGAGACCCAACGTAGTCGACCCCTTAACCCGGATAAACACTGGTAACAATGTGGGTAAACTTATTCCACAGATAGACCTGGAATTGGTTGATGGTGAATACATAGAATTTACAGTCTTTCCCAAGGGTTTTGGCTCGGAAAACAACAACGCCCTTATGATGGGACTCCCGGGTGACGGGGTGGAGGGTATTAAGAAGTTTGTGGTTGATACCGTGATAAAAGCAGGTGGAAAACCCTGCCCACCAATTGTTGTTGGCATAGGAATAGGTGGTTCCTCAGATATGTCCATGAAGCTTGCAAAAAAAGCATTGCTCCGGGATGTGGGAGTATTTCACCATGAAGAGAGGATTTCTACACTTGAAAAGGAAATTTTGAAACTCATCAATGACACAGGCATCGGGCCAATGGGTCTGGGTGGTAAAACCACTGCCCTGGATGTTAAAATAGAATACGCAGATACACATACAGCAGGGCTCCCAGTTGGTGTTTGTATTCAATGTTGGGCTGACAGACATGCCAGTGCTGTTTTAAAACCATAAAAGGCAAGTTATTTATCTTATCACTGTTCTTTTTTTAAATCATCAACAGTTTTCCCACTTAAAACAGACTCCGGTTGTTCTTTTAAGATATCTCTGTTATCACGGTGTAATTCTTTCATCTTAAAAAACAGCCAGAATTTTTTCCCTTCTTTACCTGTCCGGATGAGTGCATAGGCACCCTTGAGTTTTTCTCCTTCAAGAATGAACTCCACAAGCCCGTCTTCAATGGTCTTTTCCATGGGAATTTCATGACCATCTTTCTCCTTTAAGTTACGATAAGTGCCAGTGTCCCAAACAATCACCGTCCCTGCTCCATAGTTTCCCTCAGGGATTGTTCCTTCAAAATCAATGTAATCAAGGGGGTGGTCCTCTGTGGGAATGGCCAACCTTTTCTGGGTATAATCAACCGACGGTCCCTTGGGAACGGCCCATGACTTTAAAACCCCCTCTACTTCCAGGCGAAAATCGTAATGGAGATTCCTGGCTTCATGTTTCTGTACCACGAACCTTGCTTTTTTAGAAATTTTCTCGCTGGTGTATGGCTCCGGGGTAACGTTGAAGTCACGTTTTTTCTTGTATTTGCTTAATTTATCTTCCACCATGTTAGATAATATGTAATTTGATTTAGAAAAATGATTGTAAAATTAGTAATTTATTTGAAAATAATGGGATTAATAAAAAAAAATGAAATCCTAATTAATGGCAAATAAATGAGACCTCTATTACATAGGCTTCTCACAGGTAATCATGAAAATGGTCCGATCGCCTATACTCTCTGATCGATCTGCAATCCTTTCCAGGAAACGTGCCACGAAAAGCAGATATACCATGTAGTATATGGCATCTTTTTCCTCAAACATGCTTTTAGTAATGTTTTTAAGGGCCGTATCAAATAGATCATCTACCTTGTCATCGTCACGGTGGAGCCCCCTTGCAATTCCCATATCCTGATTTACAAAGGATGATATGCTCTTACTGATCATACTCTCAACGATGTCTGACATATGTGTGATAACTTTCATAGGTTTTTCTGGTATCTTTTCATCCTTTATTTGACGAGCTACTTCAGCGATATTCGATGCCAAACCACCTATTCTTTTATAATGGCTGCTAACTTTTAATGACGCTTCAATAAATCGTAAATCCTTTGCTACGGGCTGTTCAGCGGCTATAATGCTCATAGCTTTATGTTCTAAGTTATAATTCAATTTATCCAGTTCATCACTGTAATCGAATACTTCATTAACTAAATCTTCGTCGTAGCTTTTGAAAGCTTCCATTGCTTTTCTATAGGACTTAAGAGTGGTTATACCCATTCTTTCAACATCATCTCTTAATTCTTTCAATTTCTTTCTAAATCTTACTCGGGTAGGTCTATTCTCCATTTTTATAACCTCAATGGTTAGGATTATGTTTATTATTGGGGGTTTATATTAATTTCGTGTTCAGATTATCCAAATCTACCAGTTATATAATCTTCAGTCCGTTTGTCACATGGTTCAATGAATATCTTATCTGTGGGACCGTTTTCTATTATTTCACCATGTAAAAAGAATGCTGTATGTTTAGATACCCTTGTAGCCTGCTGCATGTTGTGGGTGACTATTATGATGGTATAATCTTTCATCAATTTATGGATCAGGTCTTCTATTTTGGTGGTTGATATGGGATCTAATGCAGAACATGGTTCGTCCATGAGAATAACTTCTGGTTCTACGGCTATGGTCCTGGCAATACATAGTCGCTGTTGTTGCCCACCTGAAAGACCCATGGCAGATTTATCCAGTATATTTTTTACTTCATCCCATAATGCAGCTGATTTAAGGCTTTCTTCTACCTTCTCGGTTATCACATTATTATCTGTAATCCCGTGAACTTTTAAGCCGTATGCTACGTTATCGAATATGGATTTAGGAAATGGGTTTGGTTTCTGAAAAACCATTCCCACTCTTTTTCTAAGTTCGACCACATCTACTTTAGGATCGTATATGTCCTTTCCATCCAGAAGCACATCCCCATCCATTTTAAAAGTATCTATTAGATCGTTCATCCGGTTAAGTGTGCGTATGAAGGTTGATTTACCGCAGCCAGAAGGCCCTATCAGAGCAGTTACCATATTTTTATGTATTTTCAGACTTACATTTTTTAGAATGTGTAATTCATCAAAGTAAACATTTAAATCCTTAACTTCTATCCTATATTCCATGTTATCGCCCCATCATCTTCTTTGAATATCTATCTACCAGGGTATTGGTTACTACGGTTATTATGATGATTATAATGACAAGTACGGCGGCTGTTCCATATGCATTTTCTAAGGAAATACCCTCTGTGGCTAAAATATAAAGATGTAAAGGTAAAGGCCGGGCCGGGTCAAATATTGATATTGGTATGGATAATGCTGCTCCTACTGTATATAATATGGCAGCAGCCTCTGCAATTGCCCTGCCCATTCCCAGAATAATCCCTGTGGTTATGCCAGGCAAAGCAGCAGGTAACACTACTCTATTTATTGTTTGCCATTTGGTGGCTCCCAGTGCCAGGCTTCCTTCAGAGTATGATTTGTTAATTGACTCAATTGATACTTCAGAAGTCGCTAATATAGTGGGGAGGGCCATCAATGCCAGGGTAAGTCCACCGGAAAGTACACTCCATCCCATATCCAGGTATATTACGAAGAATGCCAGCCCAAACAGTCCAAAGATTATTGATGGTATGGATGATAAGGTTTCTGCTCCAAATCTTATGGCTGCAACCAGCTTACCTTCACTGGCATACTCTGACAGATAAATTGCTGCTCCCACACTCAGTGGTGTGGCTACAAGGAGGGCTATTAAAGTCACATAGGCTGAGGATATTATCATGGGGAATATTCCACCTTCCCTTCCAGAGTCTATCGGATCACCAAATATAAACTCCAGATTCAGAACAGGCATTCCCTTGAGTATTACATAGCCAATGATCACCAGCAAGATTAAGATGGTAATTATCCCGGATATCCAAAAGATTAACTTCATAACCTTCTGGGCAATTTTTGGAGATATTATACGATGCAATTTTAGATCCTCCTGGCTATAATCTTTGTTTTTAATTTGGCAATCATTGCTATCCTAATTGAAATCATAGATATCCCCCTCCCACTGTAACCTTCTTTTTATAGTGGAAGTAGTTGGCAATGACTAAAAGTACCAGTATCATGAATATTAATACTATGCCGGTGGCAAAGAGTGCATTATAATGTATTCCTGTTGCATATCCCATTTCTATAGCTATGTTTGATGTTAATGCCCTGACTGGATCGAATATTGAACTAGGTATCTGGACCACATTACCAGCAACCATAATTATGGCCAGGGTTTCTCCTATAGCCCGGCCCATCCCCAATATTATAGAGGTTATTATTCCAGGAATAGCGGCAGGGAATAGCACATTTTTTATAGTCTGCCAGTGAGTTGCTCCCAGTGCCATGGATGCTTCTTTATATTCACTGGGAACTGATTTAATTGCATCTTCTGATACGCTGACTATTATGGGTAAGATCATAACGGTTAAGATGATTGATGCAGTAAACATAGAGAATCCTGTACCTCCAAACTGTACCCTCATGAATGGTACCAGTACTATCAATCCGAAAAACCCATATACCACTGAGGGGATACCGGAAAGGGTCTGTATGGTTGGTCTTAGTATTTTACGCATTTGTTTAGGTGCTATTTCTGCCATGAAGATAGCACAGAAGATACCCAGGGGTATGGCCATTAATAATGAAAGTCCGGTTATGGCCAGTGAACCGATGATCATGGGGAAAATACCATAGAGATCATTTGAAGGACTCCATTCCATGCCAAATAGGAAGTCGAAAAATCCGATATTTAATATAGCGGGGTAACCCTCCCAGAAAATGAATACAATGATGAGTAATATTATAACTACGGAGGATATTGCTGTTATAAACAATCCTTTTTCTATTAGATATTCATCGATGTTTTTCGGCATATTTTACCTCGGTAAATTCGAATTTTTGAATCTCTAAATGAATGTATCTAAATAAACTGTAATATTATTAAAAGGATAAGTTAAGGCACGGCCGGTACTACTTTCTCGGATCTAACAATATTCTGTCCTTCGGGACTTAAACAGAAATTTATGAAATCTAAGACAACATCATCTTTGATTCCTTTAGTGATGAACAGGAATGGATTTTGTATGGCGTATAAACCATCGGATATTGTTTCTTCTGTAGGATACACTCCATCTACTTTCAACGCTTTCATATCTCCCTTAAACCCAGTTATTGACATGTAACCAATTGCATTGGGATCACCTTTAACTGCCTGGGCCACTGATTCAGTGGAGGTTAATACCACAGCATCTGCTCTCATTTTATCTTCACCCAGGATGATATTTTGAAATACACTTCGTGTACCTGAACCGTCTTCTCTGGTAATCACGTTAATTTCACCATCATTTCCACCCACATCTTTCCAGTTGGTAATTTTACCAGCGTAAATATCACTGATCTGGGATTTGCTTAAATCTTCCACTGGATTTTCAGGACTTACCACAACCACAATACCATCCTTAGCAATTATATAAATGTTTAATCCCTCTGATTCTTGAGAGTTAAGTTCTTTAGAACTGGTTCCTATATCAATTATTCCCTGTGAGACACTCCGTATTCCCAAACCGGATCCTCCGCCCTGCACGTTAATTTTAACATTAGGATGTTTTTCCATATATGCCTGGGCTAATTTATCTGCCACAGGTTGTACAGATGTTGAACCAGCTATTTCAATTCTATCATACTTACTTTCAGCGGTTAGATTGATGTAAGCACCGATTACTATGATGAGTGTGATGATTAAAGTTAGCCGATATTTCATGCGCATTTTTATTCACCGTTGAGAATAATACTTATTACCAATATTTAAATCTACACGGTGAATAGCAACTTATAATTTGAATCTTGAATTTACTCTTTTTTAATTACTTAATTTGACATTAAAATTTTTTGTATAATTAAAAATTAATTAAGAGGGGTTAAAAATTAAATTAACCCCTTTATACTCAAGTTTTAACCATTATTTACATGTTAAATTTTTGAGTTTCTTTATTTATTTTACAGGTACTGCACCCGTTTCTTTAATGATCTCCTGTCCTTCAGCACTTAAAACCCAGTTAATGAAGTCAAGTGTTGCACCTTCAGCATCTCCTTTGGTTAAAAACAGGAATGGCCTCTGGATTTTGTAGGTACCATCTAATATAGTTTCATTTGAAGGAGAGACTCCGTCTACTTGGAGTGCTTTGATATCATCACTTAAATCTGCAAGGGAGATATATCCGATGGCGTTTGGGTCTCCTTTGACTGACTGTTTAACTGCTTCAGTTGAACTCTGTACTACAGCGGTTTTCAATATTGGTGTTCCTTCTTTGCCGCCCATGACTATACTTATGAAGGCATCTCTGGTACCAGAACCATCTTCTCTGGTTATGACATTTATGGTTGCACTTACTCCATCAACTGCGTCCCAGTTAGTTATGTTTCCGCCAAATATTTCTTTAGCTTGTTCAGTGGTCAGATCATTTACAGAATTTTCGTTGTTTGCAGCTATTACGATACCATCTTTGGCTATCTCATATGATGTTATGCCTGCTGTTTCGTCATCTTTAAGTTCGGATGAGTAGGTGCCGATATCAGCAGTACCATCACCAATACTTTTAAGGCCTACTGATGAACCTCCGCCTTGAACTGTTATCTTCACGTTGGGATGTTTTTCCATGTATTTTTCTGCTAATTTTTCAGCCACTGGTTGTACTGAAGTTGATCCAGCAATGGTTATCTTCTCTTCTTCAGTGCTGCTACCTCCGGCAAAGGCCAGATAAGCACCGACAATTACGATAAGTAATACTATTACACCAATTATGTATTTTGTGTCCATTAAATCACCTCAATTTTTAGCTTAATCAAGGACATATTTAAAGATTACTATTTGTGAAATATATTACACAATAAGTGAAATAATTTTTATAAATATAGGAGTTTTTTTTAAAAATAATCTAATTGTACTTAATTTGTGATCTAAATAAGTCTAAAAGGAACTAAAAATAGGTCTGGCCCATTTAACAACCTAAGTAAAGAAGAAAAAATTATTCCTAAAAAGTGATCAAAATAGGTCAAAATGAAAATAAATTTATAAAAATGAATTAAAAAGAAATATTCAAAGGCAAAAAGAACAATAATTTTAAAATTTTGAATTAAAAAGAATTTTTAAAAGTTCAAAAAAAAGGAAAAATGATTTTAAAAATTGAATAAAATATAATAACTTAACACATTTAACGACGCCTGAAACGCTCTGGGGTGGTGGTTCTGGGTATGTTGCGGTAAAATTCACCGGCAGAGTCCACTATCTCCACAGATATATCACCAATCCTTTCAAATGCCTTCACCACTCGTGATAGGGACAGGTAGTATGTTGAACGGTCTTTATCCATATCATCATCAGCCATCTGGATGGCGATGTTATTTAAGGCCTTCTTCTGTAAAGCGTGAATTCTTTCCTCGTAGTCCATGATCTTATCCTTATATTCCATCTCCTCATTAAGAAATGCTTCCATGGAGTAGTTAACCATTTTCCTTGAGGTTTTAAACATGGATTGTAAGGTCTCCAGCATTTCCTTATCAACTTCATAACTACCACTAATAACGAAATTGGCCATCTGGGCAGTGTGATCAGCAATACGCTCCAGATCAAAGGCAACCTCGCCAAAGATCATGGTCTTACTGAACTCAGAATATGGGTTAATTGATATGACAGTATCAACAGAAGCCCGGATTTTTTCATGCATATTATTGGTTGTAAAATCCATTTCAAGAGCTTCATTTGCTAATTCTTTATTATAATTAAGGAATGCTTCAAAGGATTTATCAAACTGCTCACAGACTTGTTCAGCCATATTTTTAAGCATTTCCTTTATCAGAAAGCTACCAGCGTGTTCCCTTGATGTTGGTTCTTCATTGAACATCTCTGAAAACTCATCGAACTTCTTTAAATCCAGTATGTAAGCCCTTTTCACTACACCCCTCTTTACTAAAGGTTGGAGAAGTTTAGTAACATACCGGCGGGTTAATCCTAATTTTTCAGCAATTTCATCTTGTGTGGAGGGATTTTCATAGAGAATAACATCCAACACAGCCTTTAAGGTACTATTTTTTCTTTTACTGCTCATCTAGATCAACCCGGTAAGACATTTTTAGAATTTTTTTAGAGATATTTATTCTTTGGTTTTTATTCTCTGGTGCTGAATTTTCCCTTGTACCTGAATTTTCCCTGTATTCAAAATATAAATTTCATTCATCAATTTTTTGGGCATCTTGTTCATCCTTATTATAATATAGTTGAACTAAATCCCTGGCTATGGCCACAACCACAAAGGCTATAGCGGCGATAATTACCAGGGAAACTATTTCATTCACCTGGTAGTACAGTGGTGCGTATAACTGTGCTATAGGTGTGTTTACATCCACAAATCCCACCAGAAACTTCACCACACCCACAGCCACCAGGATATATCCATATGATTTGTCGATATTATAGTGTTGAATGTTTGGATAGAAACCTTGAATAATAGGAAGTAAACCCATTACAATTAAACTGCCGCCCATTAATTTAAAGAGGTTGTTACCGGTGGCACTTTCCAGGGTGAAAAATATCTCCCAGGAGCCATGGTAAACGCTCGAAAGCAGATATATCACTTCTATTATGAGTATAACAATCAATGGAAAAATATAAAAGATTTCCCGCTCTATTTTCTGGGTTTTAACATTTTCCACAGAATCCTTAATAAAATGGGACATTAACTGGTAAAGCATGGAACCTAGTACCGCCCCTATAACTGTACCACCTAAACCAAGTTTAGATGTGGTGTAAGCCACTATAGCAGTTATCAAACCTGCCATTAAAATATCTAAAGTCTTTGACATTTTATCATCTTAAATTTAACAAATAATTCTTTTTAAATTAAAGTTTCTTATTGTTCTAAATTTGTTTATTATCATTTATTATTTCTCTTTGATCTAGTTTAAAAAAGATATAACGTTTGAAGTAGGATACTTAAAATAAACATAAAATCAAAATCATACCTTTAAAATTGTTGAATAAAAATTAAGCCTCAGGGGGGATTCGAACCCCCGACCTATGCCTTACCAAGGCATCGCTCTACCGGCTGAGCCACTGAGGCTAGAAGACTATCTTCTATTAGATGATCTTATAAATAATATTATCTATAAATAAGCAAAATTATTTTTCCTTGAAAATTATTTCTATTTTTTTAATTTTCTATTTTTTCATCAAAAATCATTTTTTAATAAATACTTATTATTTTGTTCCTGAAAATTTTCTTAACCCTAAAACAGGTATAAGTTAATTTAAGTGCAGGGGATGGGATTCGAACCCACGTAGGCCTACGCCAGAGGATCTTAAGTCCACCCCCTTTGGCCAGCTCGGGCACCCCTGCATACATCGAACTTTGGGTTTACATAGTATATGAAGTTAACGGTGATTTAAATTATTGAACAATGAGCATTTATACCAGATATATTCAATAATTCTCCTAAATCTTTATCATAGCTTTAACAAGAATTAAATAATTAATTGATCCATATTATATTATTAGATTTGGGTATTTTTTAATTTTTTAATAATAAGGAGTTATGAGATTTAATGGAATACCAACGCGATAACTGTGGTAATTGTGGTGCTTGTGTAGCGGTATGTCCCCAGCAAATACTGAAATTAAATGAAAATCAAGTAACCAAAGATCCTGGTTGTGATGAATGTGGTAATTGCACCATAGTATGTCCCTTGGGGGCCTTTACATGGAAGGTGGGCCATGAAGTATGATCAACTCCTGAAGCAAATAAAATTTGGACTTTCCTGGAGGACCAGCCATGAAATATGATGTAGTAGTGGTAGGTGGACGAATTGGTGGATCAATTGCATCCTTATATGCATCAAAAGATGATGCGGATGTCCTAATGATAGAGAAAAGACAGGAAATTGGCACACCTGTACAGTGTGCTGAGGGGACAACCCAGTCTATCTTTAAGATCCTTGATATGAAACCGGATAAAAGATATATCAATGCAGAAATTGATGGCGCAACTATCCATGCCCCGGACGGAAGGGCTATCGATTTAGCCGAGGTATCTTGTGAAAACTTCTTGGACGGAACTGGCTATAAAGGTTACATCCTGGACAGAAAGGTTTTTGATAAACACCTGGCCATCCAAGCAGCCAAGGCAGGGGCAGAAATAATGATGAAAACCACGGTAAAGGACCTTATAAGAAAAGATGGCAGAGTATGTGGAGTTGTGGCCGAACACCTGGGAGAGACTATGGAGATAAAGGCCGATGTTGTTATAGCCGCTGATGGAGTCGAGTCCAACATGGCCCGTCAGGCAGGGCTTACCAATCCAAACAAGCCCGGGAACATAGGGTCCTGTGCACAGTACGAACTGTTTGGTTTAGATATAGATCCACACCAGCTGAACTTCTACTTCGGAAGGGAAATAGCCCCCGGCGGATATTTATGGATGTTCCCCAAGGGGGAAGACACGGTTAACGTAGGTTTAGGGGTGAGGAGCACAAAAAAAACAGCATACCAGTATCTTAACCAGTTTATCTCCAGATTTAAAGGAACCACCCCTGTGGAACTTAACATTGGTGGAGTACCACTCTCTGGTCCAATTGATAAAACCTACACCGACGGACTCCTGGTGGTGGGTGATGCAGCAGGACATGTTGACCCTGTTACAGGGGGAGGAATTCATATCGCCGCATTCTGTGGTAAAACTGCTGGTCAGGTGGCAGCAGAAGCAGTTAAAAAAGAAAATACATCTGAAAGTGTTTTAAAAAGATATGATGAGATATGGAGGGAAAAGTTCGGGAAAAACCTTGAAATATCCCTTAAATATCGAAATGCCGCTGATAAATTAACTGATAAAGATATGAATGCCCTCGCCGAATTTTTAGAAAAAAATAAGATAGAGAATTTATCAAAGATCTCTGCAATAAAGTTCCTGGGAAAACACCCCCATCTGCTGATGCTGATTAGAGATTTATTATGAAATATTATAAATGAATGTTATTATTCTTAATAGAGGTCGTTTAATGACAAGTTTCAATAAAATCATTATTTCAAACTATAAAAGCAATGATTTGTACTATTCTGTGGGGGTTTCAAGCTCCACAGGTAAGGTGGTTAAGATTTCCCTCCCCAATCCAAATAAAAGGAAGGCTAATGCTGAGATAATAAATAGTTATCCTAATTTCGAGTTTTCTAATGCATATGAAGATATAGCCCGTGAGATTTCAAAGATCTACGAGGGGAAAAAGACCAACTTAAAATTAGACATGCTTGAATTAAATGTTGATAAATCCAATAGAGATTTACCTGTTAAATCATCATTTCAGAAGGATGTGCTGGTTGAAACCTACAAAATTCCCTATGGAGAGGTGGCAACCTACAAATCCCTGGCAGAAAAACTCAAAACCCGTGCATACAGGGCCGTGGGTACTGTTATGGCTAATAACCCATTTCCCTTAATTATCCCCTGTCACCGGGTGGTTAAATCAGATCTAACCATTGGACAGTATGGTGGGGGGCCTAAGATGAAGAGGGAGATCTTAAAAAATGAGGGAGTCAATCTTAAGGGGGATAAAATAATTAAAACATGCTAGATTTTAAGTAAAATTTATTCAATCTATTTCTAAATTAAAAAATAAAATACAACAATTCTAAGATAAAAAATAAAAAAAATAAAAGGATTATTTTTTATTTTGATAATCCTTCAATACTTGGTTTAGGAAATCGGTGTATTCTACTCCCCCTTTAAGTTCTTCCAGTTCTTCAATAGAGAAGACTTTAAGAACGTTGTCCTTACAGGCCTCTACACAAGCGGGTAGGATGGTGTCAGAGTCCATGCAGAGGGTGCATTTTTGCATGGTCTTATTTTCTTCGTCTATAATCATCATACCCACTGGACACGCTATGAGGCACAGTCTACAGAGTATGCAGACATCCTCGTTCACCATTAACGTGTTGTTTTCTTCATGAATAGCTCCGGTGGGGCATATTCGGGCGCATAATGCCTTTTCAGGATGACACTGTAGGCAGAAGATGGGAACTGTGCTGGTCTTTTTGGCTCTGGAAATTCCGTGCTCTTTCTTGCAGGCATTTATACAGTCCTGGCATTCGGTGCACATCTGGGGTTCTACTACCATCAAGGTTTTCATATGTATCACTGTTTAATTTAGGTAAAGTCCTATTTAGCTTCTTCTTTGATTTTATTTAAGTAATCTGGGGCTTGACTGGAGTCTCTGGGTCCTACTGCTACTTCCCAACCACTTTCATCTTCGATATCCCCACTTACTGGTGCTCCCAATCCAGGAATTATTAGTTTTCTGTGGCTAACTTTATCTTCTATACCAGATTCCTTTATCAGATCTGCTACAGCTTTACCAGTGAACTGGTTTCCTGCAACGGATACATCAACTGCTCTTCCGTCAGTGTCAAGCACCAGAAGATAGCAGTTTGCATCACCTGATTTCAGGTCACCTTCTACTGTGTAGAAGGTTAGAGAGAAGTTAGTGGTGAGTAATACTGGCGTGTTCTCATCCAGCTCCCCGAATGTGTATAAGCCGGGATCAACAGCCTGCGGCTTCCTGGGGTCTGTATATAATCCCTGCCTTAGTGTTAAGACGGGTATTAATTCCCATATTTCTGTACCATGCATTATAAGAATATCAGCGTAGGAGTTCATGAGTTTAGCTGCAGTTACAGCTTCCCTAATTCCCTTGTCCACCATAGTTCCCAGTCCACTTTCGTAGATCCAATGGACAGCTGGTACTCCCATGATTGGGAATCGGAAGTCTGGGTCTCCTTTCTCCACTGCCAATCTCCTGATCATTATAAATTCATCTAAGGTGTCTCCTGTACCTTCCCTAACGTATGTACCCGGATCCAGTACTATATCATTAATCCCCTCTGATCGTAGGTTATATGAGAGTTCCTTCATTTTTTCCAGGTCATGGGGTACGAATAGGGTGATGGGGCACTTGTATTCCAATGCAAGGTCTGCCATGTTTTCCAGGTTATATTCGGTTGCACCGTAGATCAGTGGTCTCTGGCCGCCGACTATCTCCAGGGCAGCTTTCATTGCATCAGGGTTGAATGAACAAAGAACCAGTGGTAATTTGGAGTTTTTAACTTTTTCTGTGGCTTTGGCGAATTTTTCCACATCACCTGATTTGTTCCGAACAGCAATGGCGCTTAGTTTAAGAAGCTCTCCTGTTCGTTCAAATTCTATGTTTTCAATGGTCTTTACCTTGGCATCGAATTCCTCTTCACTCAGGTCATCACTTACCTCTATTACCAGGGCTGTTGGATTGTAAAATGTTAATTCGTAACGATACATCACTTCATCACCGCCTATGGTGATGGCTTTATCTCCAGTACCAATAACAACTTCTCTTACTGCCGGTGCTATTGCATCTTCTACTTTTTCCCTTTCTTTTTCTGCCATCTGGGTGCATTGGATTGGCTCAACTTCTTTTTCATTGAGCTTGGTTGCAAATGCCATGCATGATGCTTCTCCACATTTTCCACAGTTGGTTTTGGGAAGTAATCTGTATATATCCATTACAGTTGCTCGCAATTTAATTCCTCCTTTTAATTCTCCAGCTCGGTAATCCATTCAGATAAGTCTGTAAGTTCTGTTGACAAGTATTCATGGGTGAAGGTATTTCCAATCTCAGTTAGTATTTTAACTGATGTTGGATGGAGCATCATGAAAATATCCACTCCACATAGCATCATGGTGAGACCGGTTATTGTTTCCCATATGGGCCCTCTATACTCAGTAGGTCCCCAGGCATCGTTTTTCATCCAGGCTTCACGTGAACCCCATGCATTGGTTGTACCAGATGACATTGGCATTTGAAGTTCTGTATCTCCTTTAAGCGCTCCTAGTCTGGTCCTGGTTATTACGTCAATGGAGAACTCTATACCATATCCCAGTGCACAGGTTGTGGGGTCCATTACGATGTCATTTTGGGTTAATCCTTCCTTCATGAGGTACCTGTTTAGTACCTTCTGCATGTTTACATCGGTGATGGCCCAGGAGAGCACAGCATGGTTGTAGTCAACAGCTGCCTTTGCCACTCTCTTATAGTCCAGGTCAAGGTTTGCTGATGCAAGTAAACATCTTTCATCTTCAGCTGCCTGGGCTGCTGCTTCAAGTATTATGGGATCCTTTTTTGGGTCACCGGATCCACCTATAACCAGTGGTACGTCTACTGCCTGTAGTACTTCTTCAATATCCTGGGCAGCCTGCCTTGGGGTTTTATCCATAACTTTTGGGCCGGTCCCGATCAGGTGTATAGTTACCATGTTGGCTCCAAAGTCTTTAACTGCCTTTTTTGCCCAGTCCCCAGGGTGTTCCATAACATCGTCGAAATGTTCCCTGATTGGCCTGGGGAGTCCGGGCATGGGTATATCAAATACATCAAAGGTTACAACTGGTGGATTGGGCTGTGGTTCTTCGAACCTGTATAGTGCCGTTTGTCCACCTAAGTACACGGATTTTCTTTTACCATGTCCCAGCTGAACTTCTTCCACCTTTCCAGGATAGGTTTCCAAGGGTGGTACAAACTTTGATGCCTCTAAGATAGTCTTTTCCTGTAATTCCTTGGATTTTCTCATGGCCCTCTGGACAGCAGGCATTATTTGGAGTTCAAGCTCATCAAAATCCATTCTAAATTCGTTTATCTCTATAGAATCTGTTTTTTCCAGCAGTTTAAGCAGCTGGCTCATTTGGTCCATATAATACACTCCCTACTATTCTAATTTTATCATATTTTTTTCAATATTACTTCCATTATTTGTGAAATTGATTTAAATGCCTGTGAATCATCTGGTAACTCTATGAGTGCTTTTCCTTTTCGGTCGTAATTTTCTACCTGTTCATCTTCATGGATGATTCCAGCAACCTCTAATCCAATTTCATTCACTTCTCGGGTAAGTTCATCTTCTTTTCCGGGTTTAACCCGGTTGAGGATTAAATATTTCCTTTTAAATGAAATATCAAGATTTTTTGATAATTCTTCGATTCTTTTAGCAGTTAATATACCTCTTTTTGATGGGTCTGTGACCATAAGTATTATATCCACGTTCTGTGTGGTTCTTCTGCTTAAGTGTTCCAAACCTGCCTCAGTATCGATGATTATGATATCGTAGTTTGCAGATAGTCTGTCGATTATCTTCCTGAGGATGTTATTCACGGCACAGTAACACCCACTACCTTCTGGTCTTCCCATTACCATGAGATCAAATTCGGGGGTTTCCAGTAGTGATTCCATTATTTTGTAATCTAATATGTCCCATTTATTTGCCTCTGGGGGGATATTACCCTCAGCGGTATCCTTTTTAAGCTCTTCGCGGACATCACCTACTGAACGATCTACATGTATTCCCAGTGCCTCAGGTAGGTTGGAATCTGGATCAGCATCTATGGCCAGAATATCTTTGCCCTTGCCCATTAAGGATTTTATTAAAAGAGAGGATACCAATGTTTTCCCGGTTCCTCCTTTACCGCTTACTGCTATTATCAATTTTTATTCCTCGTTTTATCATTAATTTGAAGTTTATTTCCCGTTCTTTTTAATGATCACCTTTTCGGCATAGATCTTAGCATTTTTGAATATGATCTTTACTCCATTAGATGAACCGGGAACTGTCATCTGTGGAACGTAGGCAACAGGAGTTCCACCATCTTCAACTTCGTAGCCATCTTCAAATTCAGAGGTATCTGAAACAGGTTCTTCTTCTGTCACTGCTAGTTCTCTGGATTGCTTTAATCTTTCTCGTATGGGGTGCTCATTTTCCCTTAGGAATCTTCTTATATCTTTAATGCTTCCTGCTTCCTCCTCTGTTGGGATTTTATCATATAATTCCCCTGGAATGAATTCTATCAGGGATTCCTTAACTTCTTTGGGCATCCATACTATTCTCTCGTATGCTCCATCTGCCTGCAGAAATTTAGGGGACCTCATATATTCCAGACTCAGTCCAACAAATCCCTCCACCTGTTTACCTCCGGAGCACTGTCCGGCCATGGTGGAAAATGGTATTCCCAGTGGTGTTTCGCCTCCAAAATCCCTGCTTACTATTCCAATACCATCTAGTTCAGGGATATAGAAGGCAACTGCTTCAAAACATCCGCATGATGTGTGGGGATAGTCAAATAAACTGTGTAAAAATATTCTTTCAGTGACACCCTGTGATTTATCAGCAACAACAGCGTTGACATTGGAATATTCACCAGTTGTTGCATCTATCACATCACCTTTTTCAACCTCAAATATTGCACCTTCAGGATCCATTTTTGCAGCTGCACGGCAGTCGAACCAGTTTATAGCTCCACAAAGTGCAGTTCTATCCGGGGTGACTATACATACATGGCTTGGGGCGAAGGACTGGCACATTGTACATCCGTAAAACACGTCCACATCCTCATCACTAAGTTCCCTGGCACGAGAATCACGATAATCGTAAGCTTCTTTTGTTGTTTCTAAAAATGAGGCAACATCTGTTTCATTGGTTAGTATAGTTACTGTTATTTTCTCAATCAAGGGAAAATCTTCTTGAAGAAGGATGGATAGGGCTTTGGCGTAGTCTAATAGTTTAAATCCAGCTTCAAATGCTTCTTTACTTACACGGCACCAAATCTGGTCTCGCTGGTTTAGGTGCATGAATCCCTTAACGTAGTTACTTAGTTCGTGTATTCTTCGTTCTATAACTCCTTCTAACTCCTTTTCTAATTTATCTCCTTGTATCTTAACATATACTCCAAATGGGTAGATTTCTCCTTCGGTCATTTCAGATAAATCTGGACCGATAATTTTCAAATCACCGTTTTCTATATCCTCGTCTACTTGTATTAGTTCTGCACCCATAGATTTAGGGCCCGCAAGTTCAACGAACATGTTCGCTGCTCTTATACGTTCTCCCTCGTGCATGGGGCTGACATCAACAGGTATATCTTTAAACATAACATCCCTCCATTTAACTCATTTTATTAAATAAATTTTTATTTTACAATCGTTATTTTGCTAATTTTTCCAAATATTTTAGCCATTCTCCTTCGTTCATGTTGGGAAACGATGCATCTGCATTAGAATGGAAAAATCTGCATATGGTTAGTGTTTTAATATGGGGTGCAAAGTGTTTCAGAGTGGAAAGTCCCTGGGATCCCATGTAGTATAAGACACCTACAAAGAGGACAAGGTCATGCTGTCCATCACCCTTTAAACCTTCCCAGTCAGGATCCTTTAGTAGATTGACTATCTCCACCAATCCATAGGCCCGACTCTGGACATCCGCTTCGCTCAATGATTTAAATGCATCACCAGTACTTACCATGGGAATATCCCACTTTTCGGCAATTTTCGTGCTTAAGGTTTGTGCTGGGCTGTCATTTATAAGTGGACCAATTACCAGCAGAGGCCTTTTTGCCTTTTGTATCATCATCTCCGCTGTTTCAGGTGTAACCAGCAAAGCCTGTTTCGGACCAGCTATCACCGTTGGTTGCCAGGGAATTACTCTTTCATCCATACTATTTACCCCCACTTACTATTTCTTCCTTAAAGTCCATGAGTGATGGTTCCTGGAGAATGGCCTTGGGCTCCCATTCATCATCTTCGAGAATCTTTAAGACCTCTTTTTTGTAGGTTATGGGAATGTCCTTTTCAGTTCTTACGAACTTATAAATGTCATGGGGTATAGTGCCAAAGTACTTCTTGTGCAGGTCTATGTAGTTGTTAAGTTTGATTTGCCTTCCTTTCGTTGTATCTGTGGGCCTGATACATAACTTTACAATGGCTACCGTTGCTTCTTCACGATTTTCAGCCGCGTAAAGTAGGTGTTCTGGGGCTGGTTCTCCTTCCATTACTTTCCCTGCACGTAAATCGTTCACTCTCCATTTTTCAGTTTTATCCGCCCTGCCCAGGAATAATCGTCGGTACTTTGTACCATGGGGACCTACCACAACTGGTATACCCCACCGGTTAATTCCAGTGGCTATTGCAGCTGCTTTCTGTGAGAAAGCCCCCCAGGCGACACCGCAAGCTCCAACACGATTTAAGATGTAATCAGCAATTTCCTGGAAATTACCTTCCAGGGGTTTTTTTGCAAATATGTTGGCGATTTTAATACATGCACCGGGTATATGGGCATTGGATACACATGAACCCACGTTAACCAGTCCTTTAGCATCGAAGTCACCACTGTAACGTTCATATAAAGTTTTACCTTCTTCATCACGGTACTCTCCTATGCTCATGGCTCCACATCCACTGGTTACCACGATGTAGTTCCTTTCCAGGAATTCCTCAGCCATTTTAGCCACATCATCAGCTCCTTCTGGATAGTTGGAACATCCCACGAAGGCTATAACTCCTGGTATGTCACCCAGTACAAGAGGTGCACCTACACGCCTAATTTCAACATCCTGTACCGGTCCTCTACCAGCCCGGACATTGTACTTTTCATTTTTTACGTAATGTTCCCCCACCTTGGTAAGCATGGATATAAGGGGTAAATCTACTTCACATTCCTGTTCACACCTACCACAAGTGTAACAGACATCATTTTCGTAGAGCTCCTGGAATTTAGTGAAATTACTTTCCATGGCACCTTCAACAGCTTCTTTCATATTAAGGCTGTTGGGACATACCCTTATGCACCATCCACACTGGGTACATTCCTTGGACATTTCCTGAATTTCCTCCAGGTTGGGTAATTTTTTTATGCTTTTCCTTTCTTTTGAGATTTTAAGGGCAACCCTGGTGGCTACTTCACCCACCTTATCAGGGTCCTGGATTAAAACCCCTTCAACTTCATCGTTAACCAGTTTTCGCACGATTATATCCGGGTCTGCATGTGTCATATCCGGTAATCCTAAACATATCTTATCAGTAGTGGTGATTACACAGGCCCTGTTCTTACGGGCCTCCTCCAGGATATCGGTTCTCACACATTGTTCATCAACAACCACTACATCTGCTACTCCGCTTCGGACGAATTTAAGCTGTTTTGACATGGGTCCTACAACCTTGGCCCGGGAATTGTACCTGGTGATGTCCAGAGCAGCGCAGCATATACCGCATACTTCAACATCGTCTTCAAGTTCCTGGTCTTCCATGTAATCTATTATACCTGCACCAGGGGCAACGTTATGGCCTATACAGAGCACTATTGGTTTTTCTTTTTTGACGGATCCCATACCCAGCTCCACCAGGGGTGCGTCTTCCCCTTTTGGCATGTTGAGGGCCACGATTTGTGCTAGGTCTCCGATTTCTTTTCCTAAATTATCCATGAGTCCTGCATGGAGTGCTTTTGATTCAAAATCAACACTTTTACCTTCTTGTCCTGTATGGCAGGCGGATAATAAATGTACCATCTGCTCTTCCAGGTAGTTTAGGCCATCTTTCAAGTCCCCCAGATTTTTAGGATGTTTACCCAAGACCACCCTCATTATTGGGGCTTCAATATCAATATTCATACCCAGATCTATGGGCAATTCCTTTCCGTGTTTATCAATGAGATATTCGAGTAAGTGTCTGGCGTGTCCTGAGTGGGCAGCTGAACCTATGCAACATGCAAGAAGGACAGTTCTTGCCTGTTGGGCTTCTATATCAATACCGCAGGCACCCTTTTTGCCTTCGGTTAAATCACATTTACCATAGGTACATAAACAGCACATGTCACAAAATGGAGCGTAGAAAGGCTCATATCGCTCCAGCAATTTCATATCCCATTCACGTAAATCAGTTACGTTGGGTTTTAAAGTCGGTCCTGCAGATTCTGGAACATCTTCCGGGGTCTCATCAACTATATTACCAGTGATGATTTTGATTTCCTTGGATTTCCAAAAATCATCTTTAAGTTCCTTTGCTTTAAATTTATTTTCCAAGATATCACCATATATTTTTATTAATTGCACATTCGTTTTAAATGAAAATCAAGCACACTAAATAACTGATAAGTAAATTAAGAATTCTTAACTAAAAACAGTAATATTAAGATTAACTAAAACTTGGTACTTAAGATTAACTGAAAATAGAGCTCAGTATTTAGTTATTCATAATTATATTAATTGTTAATGTTTAGCCATTTAGATGATTAACTTAATGGCTCAGTACTTCATGATCATCTTAATTTTTTCTAGTTCTTTAGCAATCTTCTCTCTTTTTTCCGCTAATACTTCTGCTGAATCCATTTTAAGAGCTTCAGTTGGACAGGTTAATACACATATTGGTTTTTCACGGTCAATGCATAGGTTGCACTTTTTAGCTATTCCTGCTTCATTTATATGAATGGCTCCTATGGGGCAGGAGTCTCTGCAGAGACCACAGCCGATGCATACTTCCTCGTCTATTATTATGGCTCCGTCAATCTCTTCTATAGCGTCTTCTGGGCAAACTGTTAGACAGGGAGCTCGATCTGGTGAACAGTGTAGACAGAATACTGGCACTCCATTTATGACCCTAATAGCATTTTGAGGGCAGTATCTTTCACACTTGGAGCAATCCTCACATAGTTCTGGTGTGGATATGAGTTCCTTCATCTTGACTCCTCCCTGTGTAAGGCTTTCTTTGCCTTGGTCTTTGTGGTTATTAAGTCAATGAGTCCTTTTTTCTTTTTCTTTTTACCCAGTCCGGTGAGTTTTTCTAGGTGTTGTTTCTGCTTTTCCTTAATGAGCTTTTCAGGATCCACCATGGCTATTGCACGTTTTGAGCAGGCCTTGATACAAGCTGGTGTGTCCAGATCAGGGCACTGATTACATCTCTGGGCCTTTCTTTCATGGATGCTGATGCTTCCGAAGGGGCAGACCAACATACACAGTCCACAACCGATGCACTTACTTCCAGTTATATCTTCTTCATGGATTGCTTCTGTGGGGCAGATAAGCTGACAGGGGGCATCTTCGCAGTGTTGACAGATTATGGGATAGTATGAACCTTCAACTTCCCTGATTAATATTCTAGAAGTACCATATAATCCGGCGCATGCTTTTTCACAATCCAAACAGCCATCACAGACTTCTGGTTGGGTTATTATCTTCTTCAAAACTGTATCCCCATTTATATTTTGAGTTCAGCGCAAATCTCGTCCACGTAATTTTGAATCTTTTCTTTTTCTGCATCGGCCAGATGTTTAAATCTCTTCTGGGCCTCTAGATAGACGTTAACTGGCTTTCGCTCTAAAGGTCTGTAGGTAATCTTAAATTCTCCCTCAACAATCTCATAAAGCAACCATGAACCAGTTTCAACAGCCAATCTTCCTAGTTCTATGGTTTTTGAAGAATCGTAACCCCATCCTGTGGTGCATGGTTGGTGAAGGTGGATATATGCTGGTCCCTCAACTTCCTTTGCCTTCTGGACTTTCATCATAAAGTCTTCTGGGTAGGAGATGGAAGCCGTTGCTACATAGGGCACCCCATGGGCAGCCATGATCATAGGTATATTCTTCTTGGGTTTATTTTCACCGAAACTTTCTTCACCGTGGGGTGTGGTGGTGGTTGATGCACCATAGGGTGTAGCTCCACTTCTCTGAACTCCGGTGTTCATGTATGCTTCGTTATCGTAACATATGTATATTAAATTATGACCTCGCTCCATAGCTCCTGAAAGTGATTGTAAACCGATATCTGCAGTTCCTCCGTCTCCGGCAAATGCTACTACAGTTACATCATCTTTTCCCTGTGCTTTAAGAGCCCTTTCAACTCCACTTGCAACTGCACCCGCGTTTTCAAAGGCCACATGTATCCATGGAATCTTCCAGGAAGTCTCCGGATAAGGGGTAGTTATAACTTCCAGGCAACCAGTGGCTGATACAGCCACGGTGTTTTCTCCCAACATCTTAAGGGCAAGTCTAACCCCTATAGTGGCACCGCATCCAGCACAAGCTCTGTGTCCTGGTGCAAGAAGTTCTTTTTCAGGTATTTCCATATTATTCCTCCTCCTTTAATCCGATCCAGTTGATCTTGTTGGTTTCAGTTGGATTTCTGGTTTTCTCTATTATCTCAATTATATGGTCCGGGGAGATTTCACGTCCTCCAAGTCCCAAGATGAATCCTGATGCATTTACATCCATTTTTGCTTTAATTTCGTTGAATAAAACTCCTCCAATACCTAAAGAGATATTTTTATCTAGTACAGCTATTCTCCGGGCTCCCTTAACTGCTTGGTAGATATCCTCCTGGGGGAATGGTCGGAAGGAGATAACTCTTAAAAGACCAACTTTTTCTCCCTTTTCTCTGAGGTAGTCTACCACAGTTTTTATGGTTCCACATATAGATCCCATGGCCACCAGGATAATTTCAGCATCTTCAGTCTTGTAACTTTCAACTAAGCCATGTTTTCGCCCGAAAACTTCTTCAAATTCCTTGTTAACTCTTCTGATAACGTCTTTTGCTCCATCCATGGCTGTTTGCATGTCGTATCTGGCTTCCATGTAGTAGTCAGGGTCGGTGAAGGTTCCAAGTGACATGGGATTCTTTGGATCCAGGAATGATATTGGTTCATATGGTGGTAGGAATTCATCCACATCCTCCTGCCTTGGTATGTCAACAGGTTCAACTGTGTGGGTTAATATGTAACCATCTACACAGACCATACTTGGTAATAGTACTTGGTGGTCCTCGGATATTTTGTAAGCTTGTATAACAAAGTCCAGTGCTTCCTGAGCGTTTTCAGCAAAAAACTGCATCCAACCGGTATCTCTTTCTGATATGGAATCTTGCTGGTCGTTCCAAATACTTAGTGGTGCAGATAATGCTCGGTTAGCATTTCCCAATACTATGGGTGTTCTCATACCAGCTGCGACAAATAATATTTCATGCATCAACGCCAGACCCTGTGATGATGTAGCAGTGAAGGTTCTAACACCAGCACCTGAAGCCCCTACAGCGGCGCTTATGGCACTGTGCTCAGACTCGACCCTTATATATTCGGCGTCAAGCACACCGTCGGCTACAAATTTGGCCAGGTATTCAGATATGGTTGTTTGGGGTGTTATTGGAAAAACGGGAATAACTTTTGGTTTACACATTTTAACTGCTTCAGATATTGCCCCGTTTGCAGACATAACCTTAATCATACTATTCCCTCTCCATTTTAATCGCTTTTACTGGGCATTCTTCAGCACAAATACCACAGCCTTTACAGTAATCGTAGTCTATATCATAATCTTTAGTTATGCAGCCTTCTGGACAGAACAAAATACAGTTTCCACAATCGATACATTTTTCTTTGTCTAAAGTGGGTTTGAATGTTCTCCAGCTACCTGTTTTATTTTTTATACTGCTTCCAGGGTCTCGAACAACAGCTCCTACAGATGTCATATAATCACCTTACTTTTTTACTTTTTCATATGCAATTTTGGTGGCTTTAGCGTTCTTTTCACCTATTCTACCAGGGAATGTTTCTTTAGTAACTTTCTCAATGGAATCTATTGAAACTATACCGGTGATTCTGGCTAGCGCGCCTAACATAACTGTGTTTACTATGGGGACGCCTAAGATATCCAGGGCAATGCCAGTGGCATCGATGTTAAAAGATTCTACATCCTTTCCAAGATCAACATCATTATTTGAATTTATTATTACTTTACCCTCTTCTTTAAGCCCAGATAATACATCTACAGCTTCTAAAAGTGTTTCATCTAAAACTATAACATAATCGGGATTGTATACTTGATATCTTTTTTTAATTGGTTTGTCTGATATTCTTGTGAATGCCATAACTGGGGCGCCTTTTCGTTCAGCACCAAAGAATGGAAATGCTTGGCAGTATTTACCATCTTCAAAAGCTGCCTTTGCTAATATTTCGGCAGCTGTTACGGCACCTTGTCCACCGCGTCCGTGAAATCGAATTTCAATCATATTTATTTCCTCCATTCAGTACCAGATCACATTAATATATATGATCAATCAATTCATTCCTCATAGTTAATCATTATAAATAGTAATCATATTAATCATTATAAATTATAATATATATACGTGATGGTCAATGTTAAAGATAGAGGTATAACGATGAAAATACTAATTCTAACTGGAAAACTGGCCAGCGAAATAGTAAATAGGGCATCATCAAAATCTGAACATGATGTTCATACACTGACTATAAATACGCCTATAGCTGCCTTTTTAACACCCAGAAGAATCATCCAGGAACTGAAAAAGCTAGAACTGGATTATTTAACATCATTTGAAATAATAATCACCCCCGGACTTATAAGAAAAGATGTAGGACTAGTAGAAGAAAAAACAGGTATTCCCACCTACAAAGGACCTAAAGATGCTGCAGATCTCCCAGTTGTCCTGGAGATGATTGAAAAGTTGGAACTAAGTTCTCAAATTCCAGCTGATAAACTAATTGAAGATGAGCTCCGACAAAGAGCACTGAAATTTATAGATGAATTTGAAAACAACGAAGTTAATGTTAAAAAGCTATTAAAAAAACCGGAAAATATCATGGTGGGGAATATGCCAGTTGGGGAAGATTTCCCCATGAGGGTTCTAGCCGAGATAGCCAACGCCCCCTTACTTACAGAGGATGAGCTCCTGAAAAGGGCTAGGTACTACCTGGAAAATGGAGCACATATGATTGACATCGGCATGATAGCTGGGGAATCCCTTGAAAATAAAATCCCAGGGATGGTTAAGCTACTCAAGGACAACTTGGGCGATGTGCCAGTGAGTATAGACAGTCTTAACTCTAAGGAGTTACAAGTCGCCATTGAATCCGGAGTTGATCTGGCTTTAAGCCTGGATCACGGTAACTTAAATGATGTCCTGCCACTAGTACAGGATTATAAAATCCCAGTTGTTATACTTCCCACAGATTTCAGTAAAAACTGGACACCAGATACCGTTGAAGAGAGGGTCTGTTCACTGGAAAGTCTGGTTGAGAAATGTAAGGGTATTGAAGTCATAGCTGATTTAATTCTTGACCCGATAAACAGTAAAAGTATCGTAGAATCAGTGATGGCCTGTCACAACTTCAAAAAAAGGAACCGGATACCCCTATTTATGGGGGTGGGAAACGTCACAGAACTGCTGGACACAGATTCAGTGGGGGCAAACGCACTACTATCAGGGATAGGCATGGAATTAGGTGCAAGCGTATTATTCACTGTGGAAGAAAGTGGAAAAACAATAGGAAGCGTACATGAACTCAACGTCTCCTCAAAGATGATGTTCCTGGCCAAAAGCAGAGGATCCATTCCTAAAGATCTGGGAATAGACTTGCTGATCTTGAAGGATAAGCGAAAAGGAGAAACAATCCAGGAAGAAATGGACGTACCCATAATTCCCGGGGAAGAGGACTACGAATTTACACAGGACCCCCTTGGCAGTTTCAAGATATCAGTCAAAGATGGTATCATACAAGCAACTCACTACAAGAAAATGCAGCCCATGATATCTGTCCAGGGAAAAACAGCAAAGGCCCTATATGATATGATAATAAAAGAAGATTTACTCTCTAGAATTGAACATGCCACATATTTAGGGGCAGAACTCCAGAAAGCCGAGATAGCAGCCAAACTGGGTAAAAATTATACGCAGGACTTTCCTTTATTTTGAATCAAAATAAATCCATGAAAATAATAAAAAACAGTTCTGTGTTTTATAGACTTAGAGACAACTTATAAAACTAATATTTAATAAAATTAAAGGATTAATAAAAATTTCGTTACTTATCAGTGCATCTAAATTTGTTTCTTAAGTACATCAGAATGATGTCCATACCTACGGAGATTAAAATGAACACATGCAGTAAATGCGGAAATCCACATATAATCATCAGAAGAAAACATTCCGGCCAGAATCTGTGCCAGGAATGCTTCATAGAATCCATCAATCAAAAGGTTCTAAGTAACATACGCAAAACCATGCTCATCGAAAAAGGCGATAAGGTATTAATGGCTTTATCTGGTGGAAAGGATAGCGTAGTTGCTTTACACATCATGAACTCCCTCCAGGAGAAGAACGTCATCGATCTGGTTGCGGTTACTATAGATGAAGGAATAGAGGGTTACCGTGAAGAAGGAATAGAAATTGCCAAAGCCAACGCTAAAGAACTAGGAGTAAAGCATCGAATTGTGAGATTCGAGGACTATTTCGGCCGGACGTTGGACAAGATGATGGAACTAGATGAAATAAGTCAGAATAGTACAAATCCAAGGCATGCCTGCACCTACTGTGGAGTATTCCGTCGGTGGATACTTAACAGGGTTGCCCAGGAAGAAGGGGCAACTAAGATTGCAACCGGCCATAACCTGGACGATGAAACCCAGTCGATACTCATGAACTACTTGGAAGGAAACATCAACAACCTCATCCGCATCGGACCGAAAACAGAATCCAGGGATGAAAGGTTCACAGTTAAAATCAAACCCCTCCGGGAGATACCAGAAAAGGAGATAGGTCTTTACGCGATTGCAGCAGACCTAAACGTGCATCTTGCAGGTTGTCCCTATGCAGGCGACTCCTTCAGGAGAGAGGTGGGTCAATTTATAAAGGAATTATCAGAAAATCACCATACAATCATGTACTCCACACTCCGAGGATTCGATAAGATAAAACCAGTACTCAAGAAGGAATTTACACTCAAGGGAAATAATGGTAAGTGTAGAAGATGCGGAGAACCAGCGGCAGGAGAACTGTGTAAAGCATGCAGCTTCTTAGAGAACTGGGAACAAAATTTATAGCAAAAATTTTTAGTTAAATTAGGGGAAAAAATGCAGGTTAAGGTAATTTTTGGAGAAGAAAATCTAACAGAAGACATTCCTGAAAACTTCACAATTAAAGATCTTCTGAAGAAATTAGAAATTCCATCAGAGACAGTGGTGGTAAAAAAGAATGAAGCAATAGTCATCGAGGAAATGTTAATCCAGGAAGGAGACACCTTGGAAATTATAAAAGTTATATTTGGTGGTTGAGTTACCCTTATATGGAGATTAAAAGTTACCTTTTAAAAGTTACCTTATGCTTAAATGGATCTATGAAGATCAGGTAGGACGTAAATGTACAACGCTGAAGTCTTAAAAGAACATATATCCCGATATTTCACAGTAAATAATTTCTCAACAGATCCAGGAAATCCTTATTTTATACTGGAAAATTATGATTCAATTAGATTCAACCAGCTAACCAGGGAACTGGAAGAAATAGGCTACATACCATGGATGGATGAATTTGATGGAAAATACTATCTTAAATTAGGTGAAGCACCCACCAGAAAGAAATCAAAATACCATCTCCAGATCATACTCTTCATAATCACCATAGCAACCACAGTATCTGCCGGATACTTCTTCGGTGGTAGCATTATTGATGGGATAGCCTTTTCTGTGGCAATAATGGCCATTATCGGTACTCACGAGCTTGCCCACTACTTTGCAGCCCGAAAATATGATGTAGAAGCCACATTACCCTACTTCATACCAGCACCCACGCTCATAGGGACTTTTGGGGCGGTTATAAACGTTAAATCTGCTATACCCACTAAGAACGCCCTCTTTGATCTGGGAGCAAGTGGACCCCTGGCTGGTTTCATCGTAACCATCCCTGTATTATTTATTGGGATATTTCTCTCTACAGTGGAGCCACTAAAGACAGGAGCAATTATATTCAACCCGCCGCTACTCATGAGTATCATAGCCTACTTTGCAGCTCCGGTTGTACCTGAGGGGTACATGTTAAGCATTCATCCAGTTGCATTTGCCGGATGGGTGGGTATAGTGGTTACCATGCTCAATTTGATGCCAGTGGCCTTTTTAGATGGTGGACACATCTCTCGGTCAATTTTCAAACAGAAATTCCATAAACTCATCTCCTTTGCGGGTGTTTTAGTTACAATAGCCTTAGGCTGGATACCCATGGCTATTTTAATGGCTATTTTAATGGTCATTTCTCGGGAACACCCAGGTGCAATGGATAACGTAGGAAAACTAAGTAAAAACCGAAAAATATTAACTGTAATACTGATGGTTGTGTTGTTGTTATGCCTGGCGCCCGCTCCTTCCTATTTATAAATTCATAAATCATTAGGTTCTTCGAAAATCTGAAAATAAAAGAATCATTTAAAAAAAATAGAGGCACGTTAATGAAAGTATACTTTGAATGCGCACCATGCTTCCTTCGGCAAGCCCGGGAGGCACTGGATATGGCAACCACAGATGATGAACTTAAACTGGAGATTATGGAAGAATTAACCCAAATAATAGGGGAAAACTTCAGTAAAGGGGCTGTATCAAATAAGATTGGAACTAGGATTCACCGGACTATAAAGAAGAGGACTGGAAATGAAGATCCCTACCTGATCCAGAAGGAAAAGTGTAATCAGATAGCCCAGCAATTTCTACCATCAATTGAAAAACTCCTGAAGAAGGATAACACCCTTAAAAATTATCTTAAAGCAGCTATTACTGGTAATATTATAGATTTTGGTGCTTTAGGACTTGATAGAGATATAGAAGCCCTGATAACCGAGACCATGCATAAGGACTTAGCAGTGGATCATTCTGATTTACTGGAGGAAGAATTAAAGAAGGCACAGAAGGTCCTGTATCTGGCGGATAACATTGGTGAAATTGTCTTTGACAAGCTGCTCATAGAAAAACTCAAGAATGATTATCAGGTAGATGTTACAGTAGCGGTGAAGGATAAACCAATACTCAACGATGCATGTATATCTGATGCCCTGGAAATTGGTTTAGATGAAGTTGCCAAGCTAACAACCATAGGTACAGACTCCATAGGTGTTGTATATGGGGATTTTTCACCAGAATTCAGAGAAAAATTCCATGAAGCAGATCTAATCATCGCCAAGGGACTGGGAAACTATGAAGGCCTGGATGAAATAATACCGGGTGATAAACCAATTTTTTCTCTTTTAAATGCTAAATGTAAGCCTATCGCTCTTAATATTGGTGTAGAAGTAGGGGATAATGTCGTTTTAAAACTTTGATCTATAATAACGTAGAAATAAATGGTATAATATGAATGTAGGGTTTTTAGGTTTTGGAGAAGTGGCATCGAACCTTTCTGTATGGCTTAAAGAGGCTGGTGCTGATGTTTACACATCAATTGAAAATAGAAGTAATAAGACACAGGGTCTGGCAAAAGATTGTGGTGTAAATATTTGCAGCGACAATAAATCCATGGCAGAAATTTCTGACATATTAATATCGGCAGTTACACCTGCAGAAGCTCTTAATATAGCTAAAGAGGTGGGTAAATATGTAAAGGGTATCTACATCGATGTAAATAACATCTCCCCTAGGACAGTTAATGAGGCAATGGGTTACATTGAGAATGGGAAGACAGTGGATGCAGCCATAATGGGGGGTATAGAGAATGAAGGAATCAGGGTACAGATTGTAGCATCAGGGAGCTATGCAGAACAGTTTTCCAATCTAAACCAGTATGGATTGAACATAAGAGTTATATCTCCAGATCTGGGTAAGGCCAAGGCACTGAAGATGCTTCGAAGCTCATATACTAAAGGTGTTTCTGCAGTGTTACTGGAGTCGCTTTTTTTTGCCCATCAACTGGATTTAGACCAGGAGCTTTTAAAGTGCTTAGAAAGCACAGAATGCCCGGACTTTAGGGAATCATCCCTTTCAAGAGTCAAAAACAGTGCCTATCATGCAGAGAGAAAGTCACAGGAAATGGAAGAAGTTTTAAAATTCATGAATAACATGAGAAAACTGGAAGTAATTCATGAAGATGAACATCCTTGTATGGTTAAATCTACTGGAGAATACTTTAAATATATTTCTGAGAATATGAAACTTGATAAAAAACCAGATAATTTAAAAGAGCTCTTTGAATTACTTAAGGATTGAGATCTATTTTTTTGATAAAAATCCTATTATTATTCTAGATAAAAAAATCCTCAAATAAATCCAATAATTATAATATATTATATTGATCAGTAAGAATTATCTGTTTAGAAAATTAAATTAAATATGGACTTCATTAAGGAGGTTTCTAATGTCTAAACCTGAATGGGAAAAAATCTGCCAAGAAGATTTAGAGAAACTCATTGGTAAAAAAATCATCAACGTTACTTTTAAATCTCATAGTGAGGACTGTTGGAGAATGCATATAGATACAGATCAGGGAAGGGTAGTCATGACATTTTGCAGGGATTGGCCCTGTCCCGTTGTTGAGTATAGGACATCGAAGACAGAGTAATTTATATTTTTTAAAATATGTAATTACATTATCTGATTAATACCCTATTTTTTTAAATATTCATGATAATCTAAATTGAATTAAAATCACTAGATTGAACTATAATCTATAAAAATTAATTAATTGTGGTATCTTGATAGGCATAAGCGCAGACTTCGACCCGCTACATAAAGGGCATGTAAAATTAATAGAGAAGGCCAGGCAAATAGCTGATGATAAGGGCACACAGGTAGTTATATACCTGAATAAAGGTTACAGTGCCAACCACGCTCCTTTTTTTTCCAGTTTTCAAGCTCGGTCAAGAATGGCGCTAAAGGCAGGTGCAGATAAGGTTGTACCTATTGAAGGTTTGCATCACCGGTTAACTCTAGCTTACACAGTCCCCATCAGAATCGCCATGATGCTGGAAGATGGGGTGGTGGATTATGTTGATGCAGCTGACATCTCAACCGCCAAAGTGGTGAAGCTTTCCCGAAAATTTGCAAGGAAAGGTATATTCAGTGGCATTCCCCGTAATCTGCCCAATAGAAATGTAATTAGATGGTTTGCTGTTAATGAATTTTTATTCGGTAAATATCAAAGGAAGATGAAATTCCACATCATTCCTGAATATAAAATGGATGGTGAGAAGATATCCGGACGTATCATACGAAAAGAAATCATAAAAAATCAATTGAAGATACCTAAGAGTGTTAAAACTCTTTTACCTCCTTCCACAGTGGATATTCTGGAGGATGAATTTCAAAAGAATCATTTACCCGATGAAAGGGATATGGATGTTATCCTGAACAAATTAAATAAATATTCCCGATCAAAATTATTGGAAATAGCCCATATTAATGCTGAAGCTGTAAATGAACTGGTGAAAGGCCGAAGGTATCGATTGGAAAGTCAGATATGGGCTTCCCTAAGAAAAGCCGGATATGGGCCTGTTTTAAGTAGACTGGCCATCAGTGCAGTTGAACAGGATGTAAGTAAAAGGGAAGTGTTTCACCTAATAAAAGATTATGAGAAAAAGGGTATTATCCCGCCGGACCAGACCACAGGCAAAGTTATTGAAAGAGCTTGGTTTGTTTCTTCAAAGGCCAGCCAGGGAATTCCCTCACATGAGGCCCATAAAATTTTCCGGAAAGGGGTAGAACTTAAAAAACCACCCCTGCAAACAATGGATTCTGGTTTACATCTTCGAAGTTTTGAGGTGGATTCTTTAAAAGATGATGGGGAGGCGGAAATCTTTGTAGATAAAAGGGGAGATATTGCCTGCTTAATTAGGACTTCGGAACGTAAAATAAAAAGCCCATTAATACTCCCCGCCCAACAGGCAACCTACCTGCGTCTCATCATTGATTCTCACTTCATACCTCTAAAAGCAAGGGTGATGAAGAAAAAAGAGGGTTTCAGGATCAGGATTAGTTTAGATAATGAATGAAGACAGGACAAGTTAGATAATCAATAAAGAAATAAAAAAAGATTTCTGAAGTTGTAAAAAGTATTTTTTGATTAAATAAAGGATAATAATTTAATGGTTCCCATAAAAATTTTATATGCAAATCTCAACAGCACGATAGGAAATAGTATTGGTTTTAAAGCCCTTAAAACAGCTAACTTTATAAAAAAACTTAATATCCTGCCAATAACCATAAATAGAATATCAGTCAGAAAAACTTGAATCACCATAATTATTATGTTATTATTAATTTAAAAAAGTTGTTTTTTTACAAAATAAGGTTGTTTATTAATTTTAAACTCTTTTAAATGATACTACATATTAATGAGTTCTAATAAGACCCATATCTGTTTTTAATCTAAATTGATAGAACTGGAACTTTATTCATGCCTTTTAAAAAACTTCACTGCCTTTAACCTTGTGGCATTCCTATTGCTCTGGCTAGCCTGACGAGTCAAAATAGAATTTATATTGAATAAATTATGCAAAAATTAGATTCTATCGGTTAAATTAACGTTAGAACGGGTTAAATCAGAATATTCAACATCAGCTTCCCAATTCACCTTACATTCACACTCAAATTCCTCTGGAATAGACTGATCAAGGTTGGATTGTATGATCATATGTTTTAATTTCTTATTGCACTTTTTACAGTTGTATGGGCCTCTTCTGGTTCCAAAACCGGCGGTGTCCATTATCACGGGAATTTTTACTGAACTGCGCACTCTTCTTATAATTTCCAGTACACTCCAGATCCAGGGCGGTTGGTAGGATCCTCTCCGCCAAAGAACCTCCATCAATGTTCCTTTATGTATTGTGGCCGGGCAGAAGGATATTCTATCAACACCAACTTTTTCTGCGTATCGAGCTGATGCTACTGCATCTTCAATGGCATTTTTTTCTGATGTTAGGATTGGTTTAATGAACAGGTAGGCCTTGGATGTTACTTTGAAGTCTGTTTTTAAATCTTTAACCAGGTTCACTGCCCTCTGGAAGTCTTGGTTGGTAAATCCCTTGTTGATTCTATATTCTTTTATGTAATCGCTGCTGCTTTCCAATCCCATGCTTACTTCAAATATCTTATCTGGTATCAGACTGCAGCAGGCTCGAACCGTTCCTTCCGTCACATATTCTGGCCGGGATTCAACCACCACTTCTTCAACGTTTTCTTCCTTATTTAACAAGTTTAAGATTTCATCACGGGCATCTTTTGGAATTTCATCTTCGTTTAGGAAACTTCCAGAGACGAAGATCTTAGCCACTGTTTTAGGTTTGATATCAAATTTATTAAGATTATTTTTGAATAAACTAACAAGTTCATGGGAAGAAACTGCCTCCAGTGGCGAATCTGCGATATAACTGCACATGGTGCATCCGCCGGACTTAGAAAGTGCGTGGGCGCATCCAGGGGTGGGCAAAATTATGAAAATTGCATTTCCCTTTCCAGAGTAGAGTAAATCTTCACCTGACCAGCTAGCTGATAGTTCCTGAGCTGTCTTATTCTCTAGCTTTTTGAGGGATTTTTCCCTTATGCTCTTATTTAGGGTTTGAATATCCATATTATCCTAAAATATTTTTTTATATCATATATTTATATAGATTTCATATTTTTTTTTAAAAAATATTGATAAATGAAATTAAATTTAATTTAGCAATACAATTAATTAACTATTCCCATCAAATCAGATAGTTATGAAGACTGAATTTATTGTAATAATTGCTGTAGCTATCCTGGCACTGGTATCATTAGGATTTCTATTTACATCTGGTGATGATAGTCAATCAACAACAGAAAGTCTTAATTGGAATACAGATCTTAATTCTGCTTTAACTACAGCTAAAAATACAAATAAACTTGTATTAGTTGATGTATATGCTCCATGGTGTGGTTACTGTAAGGAAATGGATAAAAACACATTTCAAAACCCCCAGGTTCAGGAGAAACTTTCAAATTATGTCTTGGTAAAGGTTAATGGCGATGAAAATCCTGATTTTGTAATGAAATATCAGATTTATGGTTATCCCACGGTATTAATTCTTGATCCTGATGGAAATATTGTTAAAACCGTTTCTGGGTATCAAGAACCTGATGACTTCATCAACATGCTATGAGTGGATTTAACATTTTATCAACATGCTATGAGTGGATTTAACATTTTATCAACATGCTATAGTGAATTGACAAAAAATTGGAATAAAAAAATGGTACTTGATTATCTGATTTCTATCAGTGCAGGGATTGTTTCTGTATTATCTCCCTGTGTTTTACCCCTTATCCCAGTGGTTGTGAGTCATTCGATCCTTAAAAAAGACATAGGTAGTACAATATCCTTTGTATTGGGATTTTTCATGTTATTTGCAGTTATAACTATCTTAACTGTTCTTTTTACAGCTGCCATAAATTACTACCTTTTTTATTTTAGGGTGCTGGCTTCAATTTTCCTGATAATTCTGGGTATACTTTTAGTTTACGATCCCACTATTTTCAATATGGGATATTTGAAACAGACAGATGGAAATGTGTCTAGCTCATTTATATTTGGATTTGTCACATGTCTTGCATGGTCTCCCTGTTTTGGACCATATATTGCAGTTATAGCCGCATATAGTGTTTCAACAGGTGATATGGTAAGCAGTATAATTAACATGCTGCTTTTTTCTTTGGGATTCTCAGTTACTATATTAATTCTGGCATTTACATTATCAAAAATTAATTTAGAGAAGATAACTAAATATTCCTCGGGAATAAGGACTTTTGCAGGATTGATAATAATTGCTGCTGGTGTTTACATGTTACTGACTCAGTTTGGGGTTGTATAATATAATTTTTTTATTTGCCTGTCACAATTCCATTGATTTTACCCCGGAACTGGCTCATGTAGAGATCGTAGTAGAATCCATTCATGTTCAGTAGTTCCTGATGAGTGCCTCTTTCTATTATTTCCCCGGCATTAATTACCAGTATCTGATCAGAATTCTGTATAGTTGATAGACGGTGGGCGATTATAAATGATGTTTTACCCTCCTGTAATCTTAGAAGTCCTTCCTGAATTAATTTTTCTGTCCGGGTGTCCACGTTACTGGTTGCCTCGTCCAGGATTAACATGCGGGGGTCGGCTACCATTGCCCTGGCGATGGTGAGCATTTGCATCTGCCCCTGGCTTAAGTCAGCACCGCCACCCCGTAATATTGTATCGTACCCTTGTGGTTGTTTCATTATAAAGTTATGGGCATTGGCCTGTTTTGCTGCCCGGATGCAGTCTTCATCCGTCGCACCATTTCTTGCATACTTGAGGTTGTTCATTATGGTATCGGTGAAGAGGAAGGGGTCCTGTAGAACCTGTGCTATCTGGATCCTTAGAGTGTCCTGTTTAACTTCATCCACGCGGTGATCATCAACCTTTATTTCTCCTGAATCTATATCGTAGTAACGGGTGAGTATATTCATGATGGTACTCTTTCCTGCCCCAGTTGGGCCGCAGAGCCCAATAATTTGACCAGGATTGGCACTGAAACTGTTATTTTTAAGTATTTTATGGCCCGGTATGTAACTGAAATCAACATCAACGAAATCCACATGACCATCTACTGCAGGCAGTGGAGGGGCATCTTCTTTATCAGGTAACTCTGTTTTTTCATCCATTATCTGGAACACCCTACCAGCACCAACTGCAGCTGATATGATCTGGTTGTAGAAAGCGAATATCTGAGTTAAAGGAGCCATCAGTATTGAGCTAAAACCAATGAACGCTATCAGATCCCCAAAGGCAGCCTGCTGTTGTAGCACCAAAAATCCACCAATCATGAATATTATGATATTTTGAAGGTTTTGGAAAACCAGTGCCACAGCGGTATTGGCCATGGAAGAAAGCTGTGCTCTTTCACCAGATTCATCAACCTTTTGACTCATTTTATCAAATTCTTTTATAAATGGCCACTGTTGATTGGATGCCACCACTGTTTTCTGGCCGGACATCCTTTCCTCCGCATATCCATTAAGTTCGGCCATCTGCTCCTGTAGAAGTCCGAAAGCCTGTCCAGCTATCCTGGATAGAAATGCTGAAATGGCCAGCATGCCCAGGATAGTTATATAGGTTAGGACTGTAAAGTAAGGGTTTAAGAATATCATGAAGATGGTGGCTATGGCCACAGTAATAATAGCTTGCATCACGGTCATGAAACTTACACTCAGGAACTGGTCCACTACATCCAAATCATTGGTTACATTGCTCATTAACTCCCCAATAGGCCTTTTATCAAAAAAGTTCAGTGATGATTTTTGTATCTTACTGAAAATTTCTGTTCTTAAATTGTAAAGTGCCTTCTGAGCAACACCCGCAAGTATCCTCTGAGATACGTTTCCAAAAACCCAGAACATTATTACAGCAACAACCAAGACAAAGATAATATTTTGAAATTCTGTTAAAGACCCTGAACTTCCGGAGAGTATGTTCATTATTATACCCGAGATGGTGGGGATGATAGCCAGCATAATGGAATATCCAATCATTATTGCAATCATCAATGAGAAGCGAACCTTGTAACGGGTGAGATAACCCAGAAGTCTTCTTAGATTGGTCATAATGCCTTTTTGTTTTGCATCTGCATTATTTTTTGCAGTTTTCATACTACCACCTCCCCATTGGGAACTTCAACTCCAAATTGGGAAGCATATATATCTTGGTAGAGTTTATTGGATTCTAATAGTTCTTCATGTCTCCCCACGGCAACAATTTCACCATCATCCATTAGAACTATTTTATCTGCAGTTATAACTGCACTTATACGCTGGGCTACTATGATCTGGGTAACGCCCTGCATCATATCCTGTATAGAGTCCTGGATCCTGGCCTCGGTAGCCACATCAACTGCACTGGTAGAATCATCTAAGATGAGTATTTTAGGATTCAACATAAGTGTTCTGGCTATGGAAAGTCGTTGACGCTGCCCACCGGATAAATCGGTGCCTCCTCGAGCAATAATAGTATCATATTCCTGGGGCATGGTGCTTACAAATTCATGTGCATCTGCAGCTTTAGCTGCTCGTACCATGGCATCATAACTGGAATCTATAGTTCCTGAATGTATATTGTCAAGTTCAAGATCAACATTAAAATCTTGAGCAGTCTGTACCATGGCATCGATATCTACTCCTGATACTAGATTGTTTCGAATAGTACCTGAGAAGAAGTTACTACCCTGGAGACAGACAGCTGCAACATAACGGAGTGTTTCCAATGGCATTTCACGTACATCAATACCATCTATTTTTATTTCACCATCAGTTACATCATAAAAACGAGGTATAAGATTTACCAGTGTTGATTTTCCAGAACCAGTAGCTCCTAAAATTCCAACAACTTCTCCCGGTTCAATATCAAGATTTATATTTTTTAATACCTGGGTGCTCTGTTTTTCATCTTTAACTGGATAAGCAAAACTCACGTTGTTGAAATGTACACCTCCATTTAACTTACGGATATCAACAGGTTTAACATTTGGAGTGTTTTCAACATCAGTTTCTTCATTTATTATTTCGTAAACACGCCCCAGGGAAGATATGCCTGAGGTGACAAAGGGTATCATGTATCCTACAGTCTGGATAGGAATCAATGCCATAACTAGATAGGTCATTGCTGCAGTTACTCCACCAAGGGTTAAACCTGTGCCTTGGAGCAATCCACTACCTCCCACGTATAATATTCCGGCGGTACCCAGGTAGACCATCATCATGAGGGTGGGTGTAATAAACGCATAGTAATATTGAGGTTTTAAAGCTGCTTCACGAAGTTCTTCTGATGCTTTTTGGAAACGCTTATTCTCAAGATCTTGCCTTACAAAAGCCTTCACCACTCTTATTCCGGCCATACTTTCCTTCAGAACCTGATTAAGCCTGTCATATTTAACTTGCTTTTTATCATAGGCTTTAGTAGAGTACCAAAGGTACAACACAAGCAACAGAATTTCTACGATAATTAAAATAGCAGCAACCCACATAAGTTGTGGAGCTGTTACATAAAGGAAAAATAGAGCCACTATAAGAGTTAATGGAGATTTGAATACATTTATCAATGTCTGCTGAACTCCAATCTTTATATTCTGTATATCAGTTGTTAGGCGTATCAGAAGGTCACTGGAGCTATATTTATCTAGACCACCAAAAGAGAATGATTGAATATGGGCAAAAGCCCCACTCCGTAGTCCATGACAGGTTCTCTCTGAAAAGGAAACCGCGATAGCTATATTCAAAAACTCACAGAAACCCACGATAACAGCCATGATAAGCATGTAAATACCATAACTTACCATAATATCACTGTTACCCGCTGTTATGCCATCATTTATAAGAAAAGAACTAAAAAAGGGTATTAAAAGCGTTCCAACGACGCTTATCACAACCAGAACAAATGAAAAAATCAGCCATTTATAGGAACCTTTCCAATCCCTGAACAATATTTTTACTACTTCTAAACCTTTCACAGAATTTCCCCCTTCTTAAAATATTCCTTACTCCCAAATATTTAAGCTCGTTTTAGATTCTAGCCTTTTTTAGGAATTTCCTGTTAAATTCATGTTCCTATTTATTCAATAACTCTGGCACCAAAAGCACGGAGTATGGCGATTCCTTCTGTTAATAAAGCGCCAGTTATCTTTTTAATTGGAAGGGCAGCGAGGCTGTTGATTATGTGGAACTGAGCTGCATTCTGCATTGGGTCCAATTGAGTCCATTTAAGACTGCCATTACCCACTTGTGCTGTTTTTATTTCCATACCCTGGGGATAAAGGATGAATTGGCTTAATTCCGCTCCTGGAGCCCCTACTTTAGGGATGTATCTCCATCCAATGGTATTTGAAGATAATGACATTGACTTAATATATTCTAATTCGTCTCCAGTTAACTCGTCTGTGGCTTCGAAATATATGTTTAAAAAGGTGTTTCCATCATAACTGGCTGTGGTATTGTAATGGGGTTTTAAGATATGCAAGTCTTCAATATCTGCAAAGATTTTGGGAATTCCGGTTTGTTCCCGTCCTCCGAGGATAGGGGCCGTTTTATTTTCCCAGACCACCAGCGAGTAATTTCCTTCCAGCTCATCATTTTTCCCATTAAATTTCACTGGCACTGAAACATCGATGAGGTTATAATGTCCACCCAGCATCCAGTTTATCTCTGTAAATTTGCTGAACATGACCTGGACCTCGGGAGTGAGTAACCTGAATACCCCAGGAATATAATTTTCCAGCAGATCCTGGTCAGTTTCATAATTGATTAATATAGTAGTTGCTTTCTGGGTGACTTTGGCCTCAGAATCGAATTTAACTCCACCAAAATGAGCGGGCATGTTATATGTAAAATCTTTTTCTAGTTTAAACATGGTATTTCCCCCTGTATATTTGAAAATTCATTGTAAATTGATTTTTTAGATGATTCTATTAATCAAATATAAGTCCCTTTATTTTCAATTGATTCTCTGCGTTCACGTGCCATATTTAAAAAGAAATCATCCATTAATCCAATAACATATCCCTGCCATAACTTTTTAAGTTCTTCAGGCACAATTATAATTCCCTTTTTTTGTTCTACCTGATCTAAGGTGAATTCCGCTGCCAGATCTGCGGGAATTGCATCCTCTGGTATATCAAATTCATCATGAACTGCACCGTCAAAGGATTTTTTAAAGATAGGGGTGATTATGTTCCCAGGGCAGATGGTGGAAAAAGAGATTCCTTTATCTGCATACTCAAATCTCAAACTTTCGGTAAGGCCGGTGACTCCATACTTTGTGAGTGAGTAAAGTGCCTGGAATGGGGGTGCAATGATACCTGCAAGGGAACTGGTGTTGATTATGTGTCCAGAGCCCTGTTGGAGCATGATGGGTACAGCGGCATGCACTCCGTAGATAACACTCCAGAGGTTGACATCTATGATCTTTTTCCAATCATCCAGGGTAGCTGTTTCAAAGGGCATCGTACCGCCTATTCCTGCGTTGTTGAATAAGAAGTCCAGATGACCTGCTTCTTTTGCCGTATCTTCAATGGTCTTTTGCACCTGTTCCTGGATCGTAACATCCACAGTAACTTTTTGGATTCTATCTTTGTATTTAAAGAGCTTTTCGGCGGCTTTTTTAATTTTTTCAGGGTTGCGTCCCACCATGTATACTATAGCTCCTCTTTCAAGGAGTTCTTCACTCAAGGCATATCCAATGCCGGAATTGGCACCGGTTACTATACAAATCTTATCTTTATAATAATCTGATTTGTTCATGATAACAGACATCCTATATTTTTAAGTAATAGGGGCTTATTTCTTATTCGATAATATTATACCTCCAAAAAGCAGTATTAAAGCCATTAGTACGTATGTTATTGGTATACCCGTGTTCTGCATTTCAATGATGTTAGGATCTACAGGTTCTGGTGGCACAGGCGCTCCCAGTATGGTCACGAAGGTTTGCACTGTCTGATAATCTGTGGCAGTTACCGTGGCAATGCCTGGTCCTTCATCACCCCTTAAAATAGCGATGGACAGACCATTAATCCATACTGTTGTGAAGGATTTACTCCCCAGGTTACCCAGATCGGTGGTGAAGGTTACCTGTGGTCCGCTGAAGTAATTAGCTGCATTTGCACTGTGATCATCTCCAGTTGAATCCTGGTATACATCCGTGGTTATAACCGATTTTTCACCCACATGTATGGTTGATGGGTTGGCGTGTATACTAAGAATAAGCCAGGGTTCGTAGTCTATAGTTCCATTTCCTGGTAAGAATTTCTCTTTTCCCGGGTTGCTGTTGGTTCCGTACCAGTTGTAGGGTGCATTGGTGGTGCTTGGAAAACTATTTATATAGTCCACCAATTTGTGGAAGGCAGCTACTATTTCATCCAACTGTTCATCAGTGAGGTCTTCGTATTGTGACTTGAGGTAATCCCTTAGTTGTTCATCGGTTATGGGGTACATTTCCATTATTAATTCAAGGAAATCCATATTTTTAATGTAATACTGGAAGTTCACCATCCGGTTGTAGCTTATAGTTGAATTGTTTCCATTTACTGAGATACCTATCTCTTCACCTGTACCCTCCAGATTATTTCCCATAATGGTGATGTTACTCAGAATTGGCTGGGCAGTTATGAACCTGGACATAGCACTGTCTAATCGGAAAATGTTATTATGCAGGATGAACATGTCTCCCATGTTCCCAGCTAAAATTCCAGAAGTTACGTTGTTTGCTGTGATATCGGTGATTTTATTTTCCTTGATGGTCATATTAGACTGGAATGTGGTGTAGTCAATTCCCAATGTGAAAATTCCAGCTGCCAAGGTATTTCCTTTAATTTCAGATAGGTAATTTTTCGAAATAGAAGAATTTCCCTGAATTAATTGGAGGTAGGATATACCTTGACTTTGACCGCCCTCATCTTCACTCTTTATTTCAGTAATTCTATTTTTAGAGATTTGCAGGTTTCCTGATTCTGTGGTGTTATTTCCATCAAATCCCATTGGAAGACTGTATATGCCTATACTAGTACTATTAATGCCTTGACTTACCACATTGCTGATGGTGTTATCTAAAACTCTCAGGCTTGACATGGCCCCTTTTAAAGCCAGAGTTACCACTGACATTGCAGTGCTTCCAATTCCATAAATATTTGAGATTATATTTCCCTTGACCAGAATATCATCAAGTGGAGAGTCCATGCTCATGGCGAATACATCAATTCCGGTTGTTTTGTTGTCAGTACTTCGGATGTTATTCAGGATGTTATTATTCATGGTAAGACCGGTGGAGCCTGATAAATTTAAAGCTGCTACTGTAATTCCCAACTTTGATCCATCGCCTACTATATTTGATATCCTGTTATCTGAAATAATTGGATCACATCCTACAACAGCAATACCCCCGCTTGAAACGTCGGATATATCGTTATTGATGATGGTGTTGTTATCTCCCAAAATAACTATGCCGTTTAATCCTCCAATAATCTTGTTATTGCTCACTTGGGTATTATTTGCAGTTTGAGATACAATTGTGATGTTTCCGGATTCGTTAATAAATGAAGAATAACCCGCCTGGATGCTGGTATTTGATACATCAGATATTTTGTTGTTTATTATAACCGTGTTGTTACCCAAGGTTATTATTCCGTTTTCCCCGCCTTTGATTGTATTATTTTCTATTGTGCAATAGTCTGCAGAGATATTCATACCTAATCCGCCGCTCATTAGGTTGATGATAAAACCAGTTATTTTTGTTCCGCCACCATTACCGTTGATATCATTTACTACGTTGAACCCCACGTTTGTAGGTTTTAATGTAACTGCATCGTTATTGTTGATCTTGATGGTCAAATTTTTATTCACCACTACGTCTTCTTCATATGTTCCATTGAAGACGTTTATCACATCTCCATCAACAGTATTTGCATTATTTATTGCGTTTTGAATGTTATCGTAATCCTGTCCTGTTCCAACATTCCATTGGGCAGCTGAAACATGGCTGAAACTAAAAAACAGAAGTAAAATAAGAATTAAAGCTGCAAATGGTCTGTTGAATATCATTTTTTTCATCTTATCAACACCTAATAAGAATTGATTAAAAATTGTGCAAATCCGGATATTCTGTCCAATGTTAAAAAAAAAGGAGTTATTTAAAACCCTACAGCGGTTGCACTGGCCCCTCCATAAGGTGCATTGGTACTTTGCGATGCTAATTCTTCATCGCCTTTTTTAATGATAACTTTCAGAGTTTCAGTACCACCATCTGTTTTCCGTGCAGATGCAGTAACTGAAGTAGTAACCGCACCTATATTCGTTGTCTTATCTCCTGTACCGGAAAGTGAACGATATCCGAATGGGCCGCTTACATCAACTGCCCAGCTACCTGGATACTCTATAACGATACTGATATCATTAGAAGATGTAGCATTTGAACTTGAAGTATTATCTGAACTGGATGTATTCGTTGTATCGGAAGTCGTTGAAGTACATCCTGATACAGCCACAACAAAAACAACAACAAAAGCTAATAAAGCTATTTGAAACTTTTTCATATAAAAAACCCCCTTTTAAGTCAAATATTTTTTTCAAATTCATTTCTGTAACTAATATTTTTTACATGAATGAGTATATGTTTTTTATAATAATATTTATTGGTTTTTGTTTCGCTTTTTTGTGATATATATAACATAAGTTTCTGGATACCCTTTAATTAAGTGGCAATTGTAAATTTGATAGAATAGACAACTGTGTTGTGTAGTCTTAATTTTTTAAATGAAAAAACTTATTTAACAACTACAATATACATTTTTATAATTTATTTTAGAAAATAAATATCGGGTGAGTTGATTGGCCAAGGTAGTAAGGGTAAAATCCGTTCTTAACAAACTTAAGAGTCAGGACGACTGGTTTTTATTGGATTATACCGTTAACCCGTTTATGGGATGTGCTTTAAACTGTACTTATTGTTATATCCATGGCAGTAAATACGGGGGGGAAGACACCAGTGTTTTACAGGTGAAGACCAATGCACCTGAAGTTTTATATAAACAGCTTAAAAACAGGGCCCAGAATGGTGAGTATGGTTTCATTGGTTTAGGAACTTCCACCGATCCTTACCCGCCACTTGAAGAAGAACAGGAGCTTACACGCGAGCTTTTGAAGATAATGTACCGGTTCAAGTTCCCGGTACATGTAAGCACCAAATCCACTTTGATTTTAAGGGATCTGGAGCTTCTAAAAAAGATGGATGAAAAGGCAATTCTACCAACAAATTTGAAAGGTAAATTAGGGCATGGTGTGATAGTTTCCTTCTCATTTTCTACAGTAGATCACCAGTTGGCAAGTATCTTTGAATCAGGGGCGTCTACTGTAGAAGAAAGGTTGGAGACCATGCAGATGTTCAGTGATGAGGGGTTTCTGGTGGGTGCCAATCTGATGCCGGTACTTCCATTTTTATCAGATTCTGAAATGAAGCTGGATGAGATGATTAGCAAAGTGAAGGAGTATGGTGGGGAATATGTCCTGATAGCAGGGTTAACCCTCTTTGGTGATAAACCTTCTGACTGTAAGGTCAGATACTACGAAACCCTGGAAAAATACTTCCCAGATTTGGTGCCTCAAACACGTAGGCTCATGGGCAATTCATTTGCACCATCACGAAAGTATCAATATGATTTGTGGAAGTTATCTGAAAAACTAGCAAAGAAACATAATATCAGAACAAGAATCTCATCAGAGTGAACAGGCTTGGTTTTAATGCTAAAAAAGAGAATCATAATAGAATGAAAATGAATGAGAACTTTATACTGAAAATTTGAAAGAGAACTTTTGAAAGAGAACCTTACCTGGATAACTTAGAAATACTTAAAAAGATTCAAAAAACACTCTAAAAAAATAAAAAAAGAAGGAGAATAGCTAGTAGCTTGATATAACATCTCCGAACAGTTTGATGGATTCTTCTTCGTTAGGTCCGACAGGGGATCCAACTACGTACTGAGTAACTCCGCCTGCTTCAAGAGCTTTGATTTTTGGTATGAACTCATCAGGTGTTCCGCATACTGAAAATGCTTCGAGTAATGCGTCGTCAACAGCTCCAATAGCTCCACCGAAGTTACCTTCACCTATTAATCCACCTAATTTTTCATTGATACCTTCTGGTAGTCCGTGTCTTGCAAGGACTGGTGGTGGTGAACCAGCAGCAATGAATGCTACAACGATTTTTGCTGCGTTTTTAGCTTTCTCAGTGTCGGTTGCAATGGAGGTTGCAGTGTATGCGCCTACGTCAACGTCTGCTAGGGTTTTACCAGCAGATTCGGCACCTTTTTTAATTAATGGGATAGCTGCTTCGTAATCTAATGGGTTGGATGCGTTAATTAAAACACCATCAGCGATTTCACCAGCAGTTTCTAACATTTTAGGCCCTTGTGCACCTTGATAGACTGGTACATTTTCTTGGATGGCTTTTGTTCCACCTAACTGTGCTCCACCTGGGGTTTTTTCACCGGCAAGTAAAGTTCTTATCATGACAACTGCATCTTTTATTGTGCTGACTGGCTTGGTCCATTCAATTCCTAAAGCGTCGAAGGTTGCCTTGTCACCAGGACCAATACCGCAGGTAGCTCTTCCATTGGATATTTCATCTAGGGTGGCTATTGCAGCAGCAGTTATTGCTGGGCTTCTTACATAGGGGTTTGTAACACCAGGACCTAATTTAATGGTCTCGGTTGCATCTGCAATTAATGCTAATGCTTCGTACACGTTTTTATTGTTGTAGTGGTCTGTAATCCAGGCGTACTCAAACCCTACATCTTCAGCTAACTTAACTAGCGTTGCTATTT
>Ga0255347_1000053_pt1:112500-208038 | contig 208038 bp, 194 predicted proteins | sample wastewater_treat_2_FD_192479 | JGI IMG/M metagenome (GOLD analysis project Ga0255347, IMG submission 192479) | Wastewater microbial communities from Lulu Island WWTP, Vancouver, Canada - plant24 | ecosystem: Engineered > WWTP > Wastewater > Unclassified | place: Canada...
TTTATCCCACTATCCAAATATTCCTATATTTGATTTGTCTGTTTTATTGGATTCTTTTTTCATTCCTGAACCGCACTCTGAGCAAAAAACTACATCAGCAGGGTTTTTAGCCCCGCACTCTAGACAGATTTTATTGGATTGTGTGTATTTCGGATCTATTCCCTCAATTGTTTCGGCATATTTTAACTTCCCACCGCAATCACATTCTTCATAATCAGATGCGGATTCACCTGGTTTGAGTTCATAATATCCGCCACATTTATCACAGACAAGATATCCCATCTAAATTCATCTCATATTAACAATTTTTTGATTTATAAGATTCTTTAACTTGCAGTTAGTTGGGCATAATCTGGCATATATACGCCTAATTGTTCATCTTCAGCAAATGCAAGGTCAGTATAATATTCTACGTCTGGTATATTATTATTTTCTGCCGCCTTTGCAGCCAAGTAATAGTAATAATAGGATTTTATATAATGTTTATGGAATTCTTTATATTTTTCAGGAGGTTTTTTAGCTTGGGCACCCTGATATAATTGATATAATTGATATGAACTTCCCATGGCATTTTCCCATCGTTTATAATCTTCTTTAACCCATTGCCTATAGCTCTCTTCCTCTGATAGAGTAGGTTGATTAGAGGTGGTATCAACTGTTGGAGTAGATTCTGTAGCTGTTGGAGCAGTAGCTTGAGTTTGAGTGTTTGAATTACTATCAGCTGACATCATTCCAAATATTCCCACTATTATGAATATTCCTATGCAACAGCTTCCAAAAACAATACCGCCTTGCACTATACCACTTTGTCTTGTAAACCAATTTTTTTTCTTTTCGGTTTTTTCAGTTTGTTTTGCCAGTTAAATCCCCTCATTTAAATTATATAATTTCTTTTTAATAAAAACCCTAAGAATTTTGAACAATTTTTGCCATTATGAACTTTAAATCTCTATAAATTAATGAATATTGTCCATTTTAAAGCTTTAATTAATATACCCAGTCCTATTCCTCCTTATCCCTGTGAAGAATCTTAATGAATTTTTGCTTAACCGTAAATTTATTAGTTGGGTAAATCCATCAATAAAAGCTGGAATTAATATTATTAAACCTAATATAATTAGATAAGACGTGTATTGTACGTAAATGAAATAAACATAAGTGAAATAAGAAAAAGCACCTATTGCCTGGAAAATTACTGATCAAAATTATCATACCATTTATGAACAAGTTGGGCCTACAATAGAACTCAAGCAATATCATACTTATAAATGGTTCTGGGATACAAAAACTATGGCCCCCCGGGAGTCTATAAAGTTTTTCCTTATGGTATGGATTATGATTTAAGAAAAACAATTAAAATCACTGAATAGTTTAAGATGGTGTTCTTTAATGGCTGAAGGTAAAATAACTGAAAGAACTCTTTATCCACCTATAAATAAATTTTTAGGTGAATTAGGGTTTCAATCTGTAAGTGAAATAAAATTTAAGACGGGACAACTTGATATTCTCGCTAAAATTGATGATAAAACTTTATTATTGAAATTAAAATTGGAGATAAAACTAAAAAATTGAATTATAATTTCTAGATTTTTTACTTCATCATAGTCGAATTAAACGAAATTATATTATCAAAATCAGTTTTAAAAAAAAAATAAAAAAGGGAATATTTTAAATTAAAGTTTTCAGGGTCATGCTTAAATTGTCAACCATTCCATTAAGTTCAGTTTTGGCCGCTGGATCTTTGATAATACTATTTATATTGGTTTTAATCTGTTCTAATCGTAATATAGCACCTTTATAAGCTTTAGCATCAATTATGTGGTTTAAAGACATAAACATATTTGATAATGTTTTCTTAGATTGATCAGCTTTTTTAACAAAAGCAGCGTTCGGTAGATTCTGTACATTGTTATTAATGGTATTTGTGTATTGTTGAGGAGTTAATACAGTAACAGTCATGGTATCAGTTCCAACCCCACCATTATTGTCTTTTATTGTTAAAGTTACAGTAAATGTTCCAGTTTTGGTGTAAGTGTGTGTTGGTGTGAGTGTTCCTGTTACTGGTCCTGAGCCGTCACCAAAGTTCCAAGAATAAGTATGTGTATCTAAGGTTCCTGGATCAGTCTTACTTCCTTTAAAGCTTATAGATCTCCCTAATATAACATTTTGGTTAGATCCTGCTTCCACTTGTGGAACAACATTAAGTACTTTTACACTTGCAGTAGCAGTGGAGGAATTCACACCATCACTGACTTCTAACTTTACAGTGCCAGTGTAATCATCAGACCAAGTATGAGCTATTTTAGGGTCAGATGAGTATTGTGCATCCCATGTTCCGTCGTTGTTAAAGTCCCAGCGGTATTGGAGGGCGTCTCCATCAGCATCAGAAGATCCGCCTGCATTAAATGTAATTGGACTTCCTTCATTTGCTGTGTATGGTCCTCCTGCATTTGCAATTGGTGGAGTATTTATGCTGATATAAGCAGTATCTGTCCTAGTATCGGGTAAAAAACCATCATTTACAAGAACTTTTATTAAGCCTTGATAGGCACTCGTCCAGGTATAAGTTACTTTTGGACTAGTAGAATAAGGGGTGTCCCATGTGCCGTCGTTATTAAAGTCCCATGAATAAAATAGTTCGTCCCCATCAATATCAGAGGATCCACTAGCATCAAGGATAATAGAAATACCTGGTATTCCAGAGTAAGGCCCACCTGCTTCAGCTATTGGTGGATTATTTATTTTAACAAAAGCAGTATCTGTAGTATAAGTTGTTTTACCATCGAATACAGCGACTTTAACCAAGCCTTGATAACTCTCTGTCCAAGTATGTTGTATCGTTGGACTGGTACTGTAAGCTGTATCCCATGTTCCATCGTTGTTAAAGTCCCATCCATAGACTAATTCGTCACCGTCAGCATCGGTGGATCCATCAGCGTTTAAGATTACTGGATAACCTATTACACCGGAGTAAGGCCCACCGGCATCAGCTACTGGAGGGGCATTAATGTCGATATAAGCTTTATCGGTGGTATATGTTTTTCCATCAGTTACAGCGACTTTAATTAGGCCATGATAGCTTTCTGTCCAAGTATGTTCGATATATGGGCTTGTACTATAAGGTGTGTCCCATATGCCGTCATTGTTAAAGTCCCATCCATAGAATAGTTCATCACCGTCAGCATCAGAGGATTTGCTTGCATCTAATAGTACTGGTTCTCCTGAAATACTTGAATAAGGATCTCCTGCATCAGCTAATGGTGGAGTATTAATGCTGACAAAAGCTGTATCAGTGCTTATAGTAAGTCCATCAGTTACTGCTACCTTAATTAAGCCTTGATAGGTACTTGTCCATGTATATCCTAATTTTGGACTTATACTAAAGAATGTGTCCCATGTTCCATCGTTATTTAGATCCCATCTATAAGATAGTGATTCTCCATCTGGATCATAAGATCCGCTTGCATCTAAGGTTATTGTGCCATATGGAGTTCCTGAATAGGGCCCTCCGGCATTAGCAACTGGCGGTAAACTATTATAAGTGAACTTTACTTGGTCTAACCAACCGCAATCTGGTTCGATTCTGGAATATTGGTCTGCTTCATCTTTTTCAAAAGCCCATATAAGATAATGGAGGCCAGTTTTTAAATGATAGGTTACAGTTTGCCAATTTGTTACGCCACTTATTTGATATATTAGAGCGTTATCTACATAGAACCTTAGGAAGTCGTGGTTTTGTTCTGAAGAAACCTTCCATTTAAAAGATAAATCTCCAGGACCGGTAACACTTGTTTCTAACCATACAAACATGTTATTATCTATAGTACTGCTTTGAGCTGAATCAGAACCATCTGCACTGGTGAAACCTTGACCATACCATTCTGATGCTATATCTGTCCCTCCATCAAATGATCCTCCTTCAGTTCTCCATGATAAACCAGTAGTATCCAATGCTTCAGCAAGTGATATAGGTTTATAAAACCCTAATCGGGTAGTAATTACATCTCCAGCCTCTTTTACAATATCATAAACGTTTATGTTAGTAACTTTTTGGGATGTGCCAAAATAGTCTGTATAATAGCTATCGCTGTTTGGTGAAGTGTCTGGACCAAATCTTTTACCTGGAATATAGAAATCACCTGCATTCGCAAGTAGGCCTTTTTCTATCTCTTCTAAACCATCAGCTTCCATAAGACGTATTAACTTATGATCAGAGACCTGATTATTATAAAGGAAATGTGTGTAATCACTATTCATAGTGGCGTCAATATGCCAAATTACCAGCCCTCCAGAAAATATTCCATCGCCTAATAATTTTGCATCATTACCTGCAGGCCTTCTATTTTGTACCATAAAGTATTCTCCAAATATGCTATGATAATTGGGCATGATTAAAACTGCGTCTTTTGATACATCTGATGGTCTGAGGGTTATTTTATATTGATAATCGCCTTGTAGATTATATATCAAGGTAGGCTGGATCCATCCTAAAAGAAACTTGGAAAAACAGTTATGATCACCATATTTGTCCATGATATCCATTTTGCCTAAAGCACCATTAGGGCCTTCTTCAGTAGTATAATCATATAAATCTGGTAATCCTAACAAATGACCAGTTTCATGAATAACTCCCATTGGCTCGAATACATTTGAACCAATAGTCCAACCAATAGGGGCCCAAACATAAGTTCGTAAATATTTACCCGCACCAGGGACGAAAAATTTATCATCTACACTCCATATTTTTTCACACGTAACCCAAATGCCTTGTGATCGGTCTTCTGGACCAGTCCAGAGGATGTATAATCCATCTATCCATCCATCATTATCATTGTCATACTGGGAAAGATCAACACCCGCCGCTTCTAATCCGTTTTTAATCTCATTTATAACATGTCTCTGCTCATAAGATGTGATTGCACCACGATTTTCACTCCAAGTTGCAATTCCTATTATATTTCCAGTGATATCAAGCTGTCCATAGGAAGAACGGCTATAAAATCGTGCTAAACTTTCATAAGGATACATTGATTGATCTCCAGGTCCAAAAAACTTGTTATTAATGTCCTGGTACATTGCTTCATTTGTAGGATAATAATCTAATATTTTATAATCTTGAAACTCAAGTACGACTACTCCAATTTTAACAGTTCCTTTTGAGGGTAATTTAGGGCGAACCCATTCTGATGCTACCCATGCAGAGTCTCCTGCACTAGAACCTAATGTTGCCGGTTCATTACCTGTACTTCCATTATTTATTGTATTGAAAATGTTTTGATTAGATTGCTGTACTAATTGAGGATCTACATCCGTAACTGCTTGAGGTATATTTTCACTTGTAGAAGTTTCATTATCAGATGCGGTACTAAAATCAGTTCTTGAAGGGCCAACTTTTATAGTTAAAATAGAATCAGATGTATTATTAAATTCAGTATTGCATGTTGCAATATTTTCATCATAGGCTGCTGCCGATCCCCCACTAAAAACAAAAACAAAAGCTGAAATAATAATTAAATACTTTATTTTCTTTATTAATAACCTTCTAATCAAATTATCATCCTCTCAAATTTTTTAGACCTCCGCAACCATTTTTTAATCAATAAGTAATATTTATTAATAATACTAGTCGTAACTAACATTTATATTTATCTTTATTTTTATTAAAAAAAATCATAAAAAGGTTCACGCTTATATATGAATATTGCTATGTCAAAATTCCTAAAATTAAACTTCATTTCTTTCTTCTAAATAATCTTTAATCTGCTTTTTTATGAGCATTACTCTGTTTGTTATAGTTTTTTCTTATCAAAGCAAATACAATAACATGTAATAATATTGCAAAAAAGATTGATAAGGCTGAAATTAGTATTGGAACCTGGATATTAGAATAGAATATGATTAAAGCATATATTCCTACTGGAATTCCTAATATTAAACTTACAAATAATCCGGGATTATATTCCTGGTTTCTAACAGAAAAAATTATATGGGTTAAACTGTTAAATATGGCGAAATTAGGAATCCATAAGCCAAACATTATGTTCACAGATGATAAAACAGAAAAAATAGGTATCAAAATCCAGACAATTGGAATATTAACCCAAAATATGATTTTATCGTTTAATGGAAAATCACCTACTTTTACTTTGAACACAGTCCTATTAACATAATTTTTAAATCCATTCCAATTATGTTCCTCAAATTGATGCAATAAATAAATAGGGAGTTGAATCCAAATCAAAAATAGAAGGAAATTACTAGGTTTTACAAAAATATAAATAAGTACAGTGATTATAATTGCAAGAAAAAGACTTAATTTTGCCCAATTTTTATAAAACCAAATAACCATCATAAAAATCCCCAAAACAAACTAATTTTATACTATTATTCAATAATTAAATAATAAATTATCCCCCATATAAATATTGGATTTATTAAATGAATGATTAGGAAATTTACACTCCACCTGATTTTACAACTTTCATGGATTAAAGAAATTAAAAGTAATAAGATATTTTCACAAATTTATGTTTATTAGTAATAAGTTTTTCTTTTTTAATTTTTTTAATTTCATAATTATTAATTGATATATCCACATATTTAAATATATTAATATAAATATATAAATTAAACCATAAAAAATTTTGAAGGGAATTTTATGAATAAAAGCAGAGAATTAAAAAAATTGATTAATTCAGATAAAACACTAATCATGCCGGATGCTTTTAATCCTATCAGTGCACAACTAATTGAAAAGGCTGGTTTTAAAGCAGTACAATGTTCAGGGTATAGTTTTTCTTTAGCTGCCGGATATGAGAGGGAGGTAGATGTTTCTATTGAAGAAAATCTCCTGTGGACAAGTAAAATCGTAGAGTCTGTTGATATTCCTGTTATGGCTGATGCAGAAGATGGATATGGCGAACCTGAAAAAATATCAGATACGATAACAAGATTCAAGGAAATAGGAGTAGCTGGACTCAACCTGGAAGACCAAATTCAAAACAGAAAAGATTCAGTATCCATAGTAAATGAAGACATAATGATACAGAAAATCACAACGGCCAGGGAAATTGCAGATATCAAGAATTATTCTGATTTCATAATTAATGGCCGTACAGATGCATTAAAATCTACTTTAAATCGAGTATGGGTTAGAAATTGCTATTGAACGTGCCAACCAATATTTATCTGCAGGTGCAGATTTAGCTTTTATAACATATGTGGAAACTTTAGATGAAGTAAAACAAATAACCAAAGAAGTAAAAGGTCCGGTAAGTATAGCAGCGGGACTACCGTATAATATAAAGAATTTTACCTTGAACGATTTAGAAAATTGTGGAGTAGCAAGAATAAGTCTACCTACTTTACTGGTACTTTCAAGTATAAATATCATGGAAAAAGCTCTAAATTATATAAAAAAAGATGAATTGAATAAAATTTAGTTATTAAGGTAATTAAAGTGGAAAGAATTGAAGGTGAGACTGTTGAAAGATAAAGAAATAAAAAAGAGTGTAAAGGAAAGATATTCAAAAATAGCGGTTGGAGAAGAATCTACATGTTCGTGTTGTTCAGGAACTGCTCCAGATATTATAGAGCAAGCAAAAGCAGCTGGTTACTCTGCTGAAGAGATAAAAAGCATACCTGAAGAAGCAATTTTCGGGCTTGGCTGTGGAAATCCCACAGCTCTAGCGGAAATTCATGAAGGAGAGACGGTATTAGACCTTGGTTCTGGTGGGGGAATTGATGTATTTCTTGCTGCAAATAAAGTTGGTGTACAAGGTAAAGTAATTGGAGTGGATATGACTGAAGAAATGGTCAAATCTGCAATTATAAATGCTGAAAAAGGTGGATATTCTAATGTCGAGTTTAGATTAGGCGAAATAGAGAACTTACCTATAGAAGATAACTCTGTGGATGTTATAATTAGTAATTGTGTTATAAACCTCACTCCAGATAAATTAGTAGCATATAAGGAAGCATTTCGGGTTTTAAAACCTGATGGAAGAATATTAGTCTCTGATTTAGTCACCATAGGAGATCTTCCTGAAGAAATCCGCAGAAGCTTTGAGGCCTGGTCTAATTGCATAGCAGGAGCTATGGAAAAGGATGATTATATTGATACTATTAAAAATTCAGGGTTTTCTAAAGTTGAAGTAGTAGAAGCACATTATTATACTGAACCGGAGATGGATGTCCGATTAGAGGGTAAAATTCTTAGTATACAAGTTAAAGCAAAAAAATAATGAGGAATAAAATGTCTTCTTGTCAAATAGATTCAGATCAACTCAGTAAAGAACAGATTAAAAATTTAGAGAATATTATATCTAAATTGCCTTCTGAGGATGATTTAAATTATAATTCAGATGTATTAAAAGCTCTTGCAGATCCCACAAGATTAAAAATTGTTTATATTTTAAAATATGGTGAATTATGCGTCTGTGAGATAATATCTGCACTTGATAAACCACAACCGACAGTGTCCCATCATTTGAATGTATTAAAAAAGGCAGGTTTTTTAAAGTGGAGGAAAGAAGGGGTTTGGACTCATTACAGTTTGAAAAGCCCTAAAACATCAACCAACATTGATAAATTAATAGAATTAGTTCAATTAAGGTGAATATTATGGTTACAGATAAAAAATATGCTTTAGCTCCCTGTAGTGGTATGAGTCCTTATGGTTTAATAACTCGAGCCTCTTGTTCAGATATTGTTAATGAGCGTGATGATTTGATATCTATTTGTATGGGTGCTACATCTGCAGATAGAGAAGGTTTTAGAGAATTAATAAGAAAATATCCTATATCGCGGTTAATGGTTGTGAAGGTTCTTGCGTTAATAAAATTCTCAAACAGAAAGGTGTTAAAGTAGCCAAAACCATAAATGTGCAGGAAAAGTTAGAATCAGAGAATTTAAAGCCTACAGATGTTGTAAGGCTTGATGATATAGGTGAAAAATGCGTTTTAGTAATGAAAAAGAAGATCAAAAATCTTATAAATTAAATTGGTGGCTTTATTGAAAGAGGATATTTCTAAAGAAGTAACTAAACAGATCTGTGATACAACCCGATTGGGATTCATAGATAGATATCTGACCGTATGGATTTTTTTAGCTATGTTTTTAGGTGTTTCGATAGGATATTTCTTCCCTGGAGTTGAGTCAACAATTAATAAATTTTCAGTTGGCACTACTAGCATTCCTATAGCTATTGGATTAATTTTAATGATGTACCCGCCTTTAGCAAAGGTAAGATATGAAGAATTACCTAAAGTTTTCAGAGACTGGAAGGTTTTAGGGTTAGCTATGTTTCAGAATTGGTTAATTGCACCGACATTAATGTTTGCCTTAGCAGTGATTTTCTTATCAAATTATCCTGAATATATGGTAGGTTTAATTTTAATTGGTATAGCTCCATGTATAGCCATGGTATTAGTCTGGAATCAATTAGCACAGGGAAATAATGACTATGCAGCTAGTTTAGTTGCTTTTAATAGTATATTCCAGGTATTATTCTATAGTGTATATGCGTGGTTCTTTATTACTGCAGTACCTCCATTGCTGGGTATGCAAGGAGCGATTGTAGATATAAGTATCTTGCAAATAGCTGAAAGTGTATTTATTTATCTGGGAATTCCATTTATACTTGGATTCTTTACCAGATTCATATTAATAAGAGTGAAAGGAAAAAGTTGGTATCAGGAGAAGTTCATTCCAAAAATTAGTCCTGTTACTTTAATTGCACTTTTATTTACAATAATAGTTATGTTCAGCCTAAAAGGCGATATTATAATCAGTTTACCTCTAGATGTGATAATAATTGCCATACCATTAATAATCTATTTCATAATAATGTTTTTCATAACATTCTATTTGGGACATAGAATTGGAGCTGATTACAGCAAAACAACTGCAATATCTTTCACAGCCGCCAGTAATAACTTTGAATTAGCAATTGCAGTTGCAATAGCAATTTTTGGTATAGGCTCAGGAGTAGCATTCGCAACAGTAATAGGACCATTAATAGAAGTACCAGTATTAATAAGCCTTGTAAATGTTGCGTTGATATTCCAAAGACGCTATTTCGCTCAATCACCACTTAAAGGTGATATTATTGAATAAAATAGAGGATGTCCTTTCCTGGGATAATATAACAAGAGAAAAATTTTTCAATGTTTTAGAAGAAGAAGCAAAACTAATTAGTTTACAGGATATAATGCAAGCCAGTCTTTTTTTGGTAAATGATGCCAAATATGTACAAGAAAGTTATCGTAAAGAATATTTAAAATCATATACAACTGCTTTCATAACGAGGGTAAAAGAAATAGTTGGAATAGACGTAAACAATGATAATCTGGATAGTATAAAAGTTAAAGAAGCAATTTCATTGTTAATTAATCAAGAAGAAATTGCAACAGGTGAAAATGGATTTGACCCCAAATTTTTCCAGATATATAAAATAGTATCACTTTTTACTACATTTATTTTAGAAGAAGCAGTTCATCCAGTTAATACACCATTTCCTGGAGGGTTTAAAGTAAAATTTAATGATAATAAATATTTATGTCCAGTAAAAGAAAGACAAAAAGATAATCCGGGTGCAGTTTGCGGATTCTGCATAGCTGAACAAGATCCAGAAACAATTTAAAAATCTTAATTTTGCATCCACCTAAACATTAAAAACTTACCAGATTGTATAAGTGTCCAGGCAAAATATTATAATTAATTAGTGTATTTTCTAGTTTAATATCTAAAAATAAACTTTCAAATATTAATTACTATAGATCATCTTATCATATTTAATACTATTTTAGATCATCTTATTACATTTATAATATACTAATCATTTTTTAAAGAATGTTTTATTATGTTTTATCGGACTGATAATTGTTGTAGTACCTGATAATGAGAATGTAGAACAAGTAAAAAACATTTTAGATAAATATAATGTTCTTAGCTCCTGGTATAATGAATCAGCTGAAGATCGCCAGGTCAACAATTTGACCTATTAATGGAGTTATAACCATTGTTCCTATTATAACTGCCACATCATCTTGTAAAAAATCGATAGAGGCAAAATGCTGATGCTGTATTAAAATTAAAAATTTCCTCATGAAGATTTAAATCAGTTATATTATTCAATGAAAATAGATAGTAAAGATTAAATTTTTTAAGAACTTTTTTTATCAGGTAGTAAATCATGGAGTTCTTGGTGAAAACACTGCGAGATGTATACCTAAAATAGTCATACAACTCACTAAACCATAGATTACCTTTTTGAGATACCATAATATTCTAGATGGACCATTTACCTCTGATGAGATTTAGCCCAAGAACCAGAACTGTCAGATCATATTCGTACTATAAAAAATCAATTTTAACATAAATTATCAAAAATGAATATATCTAATTATACCTTTAGAAAAGATGGGGAATAGAGTATCAAATTAATTATTAATTTTGTTATATTTGAAAAATCCGTAAAACCATCTGATTGACCATATGAGATGTATAGCAGCCCACCATAGGATACCCAATCCGTATGCTATTAATCCAAAGATGATGTTGATGAAAGCTACTATTAAAAAGAAGATAGGATTTTTAATAAAAATTGAGGTCCATCCCATGGTCTGTTGTATAGTAGACGAGAAGAAGATAGTTATATCAAATCCTAATAATATCCATATTAACATCGCAAAAAAACCGATAATGATCCTTAATATGGATCTTGTTAGAGATAATTCCCTATCCATTTGTTTCGATAATTCATGGGATTCATTATCTTTAACATCGTCCTGTTTTTTCAAATAATTTCACCCCATGACTAATAGATAAAAAATTAATCATCAAATGTATTATTTAATATTATATCAATTTTATTTTTTAAATATTACCACTAAATTTTAGATGAAAAGAATGTTATACTCTGTAAAACAAATGACTTTACTAGGGGATTAAGTCACCTACATTAATTTTTTTGTACACATAAATTTAATTCCACTTTAATTATGGGAATTTTGAATGTTAAAAATAGAGTTTATGATATGGAATGTTTGTAAATGTAACAGCAATTTTTGAGATCCACATCTTGACATCTTGTGATTGGCGGAAAATTGATGTAATAATGGTAAGTTCTATGGATTTAAATGATAAAAAGGAGTTGTTTTGTTTGATAGAAATTAAGAATTTCTCTAGAAATAAAGGGCCGGGAGAATATATTGGAAGGTATAATTATTTTTATAAATTAAAAGCTTCACCTTTACAAAACCCATTTACTGGACCTATAAACCTGGAATCTAAATTAAGGCTAGTTGAAAAATTTAAAAAATTTATTAAATCACTTCCAGAAGAAAGTCCTCAGTGGAGAGAAATTCGAAGGTTGCAACGTATATATGAGGATAAAAGAGAATTAAAACTTATTTGCTGGTGTGATCCTCTTCCATGTCATGGGGAGATAATAAAATCTGCCATTTTGGGAGAAATCAACCCTAAAGATAGTAAGGAAAAGATTGTTTAATGTTTCCATATTAGAAGAAAAAATCTTTTTTTGCAAGATTATTTATTTATTAACTGTATTTCAATAGCGGAAACATTTGTGTTTGATCCTTCTCTGTTTGCTAACTCTTCTGTGCTGATATTAATTTTTTCAACTTCTGCTTCTAATATAAATTTATTCTTTACAACTTCAGCAACATCAACAGCTCTACTAATTGATCTTCCTCTAGCCTTTAATGTTACTTCAGATGTTCCACTGTTCATTTGAGTCACAACGGCTAATACATAATTCATAAGTGGTTTGTTACCGATGTATACAATGTTTTTTTCTGATATCATTTTTTAACTCCGTTGAATACAGTGTTATAATATAAAATATTTTTACAAAAAAAATTTAATGAAAATATCTTTCAAATGAATTCAAGAAAAATCAGAATTTGAATTTATTATTCAACTACTTCTGCAAATGCAAAATTTCGTCTGGTAGAGGTAATTCTAATTTTAACTTCATCGCCTACTTTAGCTCCTGAAACAAAAATCACAAAACCTTCTATCTTGGTAATTCCATCTCCATCTCTACCTGTGTCTTCAATTTTTACATCATATTCTTCTCCTTCATTAACAGGAGCTGAATTTCCTCTATCATCTTTACCATAGTTATTTCTAAACAAACTTATCACTTCCAATTATGCCTAATAATTAATATAGACCAATATACTATTTGTTTTTAAGGCATATAAAGTAAATTATTTTTAGAATTTCGATTTAATTGATTTTCCATTTTTTTTTCATTTAAAAAATCTATTACAAATATTTTCAGGAGTTTCATATTCATATAATATTTATTCATTTTAGATGTATTGATTGATTCAATGGTTAACTTAAATAATATGACTGCAGTTGGAGCTTTGATAAATAGAAAAGTTGCTTAAAAAAAGATATAATATAAATAATTTAATATAATAAATAATTTAATATAATATTTGACAAGAACCAGATTATAAAAGTGTTTAGGTAAATCAAATTTATTAATACTATTTTTAGAACAATTTTATTACATTTTATGACTGTAAATTCAATATATTACATGATTTATGAGATTTAAAGCAATTTGATTAAAAAATAAGATTTATGAAGAAGTTGATTACATTATTTAGGGATTATCGTGGGTAATGAGTTAAATATTCCGAACCAGTCTCTGTTATATGTACCACATCTTCTATACGGAAACCTGATCTTAACTCCCTTACTGGTAGTAAAGAATGCCCTAAGGTTATGGTCATGCCGGGTTGGAGTTCTAATTGTAAATGTTGCGGATAGTGACTGGGATGAGGCCATTCCTCGAATTCCAAACCAACACCATGAGTGGCTGCAGGTATCCAATTAGTACCATATGGTAATTTTGATGCTGCTTCCTTGAAATGATTGGTAACATCTAAAACTTTTATTCCAGGTTTGATTTTGTTGAATGTTTCTTCCTGTGAAATTTTATAGGTATCCAATGCAGTTTTCTGCTGATTTGATGGTTCGCCGCAAAATGTGGTGCGGGCCAAGTCATTGGAATATTCGCCCACAATAGGATGTAGATCGATTATTACATTTTCTCCTGATCGAATTTTTCTTGTAGTTGCAGCACCATGAAGACAAAGTGAGTTCGGACCGCTGTCAACAAAAGTTGATGCACCAAATCTCTCAGCTCCAGCTTTACGCATTACATATTCGGCTTCAGCAGCTATCTCAGTCTCCATAACACCAGGTTTTACAGCTTCCACAGCAGCTTCCATACCAATCATGGCAACTTTAGAAGCATATTTCATTCTCTCTAATTCATATTTATCCTTAAAATATCTAAGTTCCATTGCAATTTCATCATTTTCCACTAATTTGATATCAGGATTAAGTTTTTGGAATTTATGAAGTAAAAATCCAGGTACACTATGAACATCAAATCCTACAACTTTATCCTTTAAATTTAAATCTTGGAGGGCACCTAAAAATGTTACCATTAGTTCTTGGGGTGAATTCCAACTTCTAATATCCTTAATCCATGTATTTTCATCTGCAAATTCAGCTTCCTCTTCGAATACTATAATTATTGGTTCTGAATCTTGTGGTATTAATATCCTGGCTACATTCCGTACATCGCCTGAAAAGTAATAATAGTTCTCACGACTGGTGATTTGCATGGCTTGCACACCAGCTTTGATCATGAGCTCTTGAGCTTTCTTCACACGTTCTTTAAACACGTTTAATGGTATTTTATCCATCTTGATCACCCTTCAATAATTACATAATTAGTATGGTTTAAAAATTTGGGAATAAAGACGAGATTTTTGTTTGATCCTTAATAAATATTTGTTAAAAATTCGCTGTAGAATATGTTTTAGCGTATTATGACTAATCCTAATTCTAATGCATGTGGTATTTGAGAAGATTCTGTTGTTTTCCCGATGGGGTAAACTTTCCAACCCATTTCTGATGCCATGGAATATGCATCCATAAATGCACCATGCATAGAGGGATTTGATTTTAATGCCATTCTACAACCTTCTCCTTTAATTCCTCTGCATTCTGCTGCTGAACAAAATACTCGTTTACATGAAGGCCCTCCTGCAAAACCTAATGCAAGGTGATGTCCATCGTAAAATGCTGCGGATTGAACTTTTGCCACGATCTCATACATTTTCCTGGCGCCTGGCACTGGGTGTTTAGGATTTGTATATTCCCTTCCAGTTTGCTCTTCAGGAGGTACTTTTAACATGATAAAAATGGCATATTTGTAGTTGTTAATTAATTCCCTAGTTTTTTCTAGGTCCCAATCAAAGTGGGGTGGGCAGTTAAGATTTGTTCCATAATCAGGGCATCTTGGAGAATAACATCGAGCTCGTACTCTTTCATCCAGAATTATTTCATCAACACCAATTTTTCGAGCATCGGTAGCTCCAAGCTCTAAGGCCAAATTTAAATATTTTTTCATGTCTCTGGTTAATTTTTCACCAGAAACCTTGGAAGAAAATTCCCTAATATCTTTTGACATTAAATTACCTCCCCAAATTTTGATTTTTATTATTTATAAACTAAATAATTAAATTAATCATTCACTGTAAAATTGTGTAATTATAATTTCTTAAGCTTATCATCCATATCTGATATTTTTTCCTTTATTACATCCAAAATAGTAATATTAAAAACTAATTAACCATAGTTTTTCTTTTCAATTATTTCTTTACAATATAAAAATAAAATAACAAGTTAGTGTTCTTTGTTTGATATTAAATATTTATACAGATGATGTGAAGATAACTGAAAATGGAGCATAGCTTCTGTATACTCTCTGGCAGCATCAACATCATTTAAATCAAAATTCTTAAGTGACATTGCTTTATCAAACTTTTTTCTAACTTCTTCTTCAACTGTTTTTTTCAAGAACTCTATTGTTTTGGTGGGATCTCCTATCTCAATGTCTTTTTCTGCCTGGGGAACTACTGGCCCCCAATCTAAACCTGCTGGTTTAAGTCCGGTGTAGGATGCTCCTTCACCTTCACGATGCAGACGTACCACTGTTTCAAAGAACCATAGATCTGCAACTTCTTGAGAATCTTTACCACCTTTTCTAGCCTTATTTGTTTTATTGAATGCCTGGGTTATTTCCTTTTCGGCCTTTTTAGGTGCAAATGGGAGTATATAATTTACATTCCCGGTTTCCAGGGCCATCTTACATGCAGTAATCACCGGCCCATCCATAGTGTCACAATGTGGTGCCATCATATCACCTCAATATAGTAATATGTGTTGATGCATTATAAATATTCTTAGAATATATAAATTATAAATTGCCAACTTACTTTTTTTGATAATTCGAACATTATAAATTACAATAAAACCTACATATTTTTAAATGTATACAGATGATTTTAATGGAAATAACATTTATTAATCCACCGCAAACAGATTCAAAATACAAATTCATGGGGGTTGTAGCTCCTCCTCTTGGAATAAGCTACATGGCAGCTGTACTTGAAAACCATGATTTTGATGTTAAGATATTAGATGCATCAGCATTAGATATGACATGGAAAGACCTTGAAAACAGTATAAGAAAAATATCACCAGATATCATTGCCATAACTGCTTTAACACCAACTATAAATCAGGCAATGAAAACAGCAGAAATTGCTAAAAACACATGCCCAAAATCCATAATTGTAATGGGCGGATATCATCCTACCTTCAACTATGAACGAATATTAGAAACAGGTCAGGTTGACGTAGTTATTAGGGGGGAAGGTGAATATACAATGCTTGAACTTGCTGAAACCCTAAATAAGGGTGGTGATATTTCAAAAGTAAAAGGAATAGCATTTGATAAGACAGTTACACCAACACGTCCATATATAAAAGATTTAGATAGTTTACCATTCCCAGCAAGGCATTTACTTCCAATGGATCATTATAAACTATTTAATATGGACACTAAGATGGCTACAATAGTTAGTAGCCGGGGATGTCCAATGCAATGTTCATTCTGCGCATCTGCCTCGTTACATGGCAGTAAAATGCGTTTAAGAAGTGTTACCAATGTTGTTGATGAGATGGAGCACTTAGTAAATGAGCATAATGTTGAAACAATAGCATTTATGGACGACACATTCACACTCAATAAACGACGTGTTGAAGAAATTTGTAATGAAATTAAAAATAGGGAATTAAAAGTGTTTTGGGGGTGCACAGCACGTGTTGATTCCTTATCAAGAGATATTTTAAGAAAAATGCGCGAATCAGGATGTATAGCAATATTCATGGGTGTGGAATCAGCAGATCAACAAATATTAAACGATATAAATAAAAAAACTGATCTTAATAAGATAATCAATGCATTCCATATTTCAAGAAAAGAAAAAATCAGAACCATTGCATCGGTTGTACTTGGAATGCCCGGAGACACTAAAAAAAGCATACAGAAAACTGTGAAATTTGTAAAAGAACTTAAACCATCCTATGCAATTTTTAGTCTAGCAACACCTTATCCAGGGACACGATTTTATCAAGAAACCTTTGATAAGAACTTGATAAAAGTTAAAGACTGGTCAAAATATACTTTAATAACACCCGTACTTGAAACAATGGAATTATCTTTAGATGAACTTAAAAAGTTGCGTAATAAAGCATTCATCAACTTTTATCTAAGACCTGGTTACATTCTGCGTCAAGCATTAATGGATGGATCTATGTTCCTTAAAACAATAACATCAGTGATAAAAAAGGCATTAGCATAAAAATATTGGATTGAAATTATCTAGTCTTAAAAATAATCTAATATAACCCATTCTATCGTTGATTATATCAGTGTCAATAATTATTTTAAGCCTAAAAAAGACTTAACTAGATTATTTTAAGCTAAAAAAGTTTGAAATAGAGGATTCCTGGTTTACCTTACAGGATAATTCCTGGTTTTACTGCAAGATAAAAAAAATCAATTATTATGGAACTATTACATCAGAAGGTGATAGTGTTTTAAAAGGTAATAATCATTTCATAAATTCTTTTAAGTCCTTCTTAAATGTTATTAAGAGTTATTTAATCAAATATCTTCATACAATAGGAGGTATATATATTGGAATTACCTGTTGCTCCCGTTGGGAGAATAATAAAAAAAGCTGGAGCACAAAGAATAAGTAAAAGTGCTAAAGAATCATTAACAAAAATTTTAGAAGATAAAGGCTTGGAAATTGCTAAAGATGCGGTGAGGTTAGCTAAACATTCTGGTAGGAAAACTGTTATGAAAAGAGACGTTGATTCTGCTGTTAATGACATTTATTATACTTACCATTTTCCATGAATGAAAAATAAACTCCAAAAATAGCAGCTAATGGCAATTCCTTAAACATTTTCATCTTGTTCTGCAATACAGAAAGGGCATACAGCTGAGGGATTGTCCTTATTGTTCTCTTTCACAGGGCATGTGAACTTATCTCTTTCTATTTTAACAGTGAAACCACCAGGGAACATGAACCCAACTTGATGAATGGGTTCTTCTATTATAAATGTAGAATATAAAGATAAGATTTTATATATCATCCAAAAGGCCCCTTTTAAATCATATTCCTCTTTTGCTTTTTGTTCCTGTTTTAAAAGAAGGATCACTGCTTCTTTTAGTTTATCTATATCAATTTGGCCATTATAATTGCCATCATCTACTTTAACATCCTTTATACGTAACATAAAATTAGTGTAGGATTTTATACAATCTTTCTTGTAACTGGTATGTATGCATTCAACACCCTGTTGAATTTGCAAATTACACTGTATAAAATCAGATATATCTACCTTTCTGGCCTCTTTTTGTAGTATTTTTAAAAGTTCGTTTCTGGTGATAGTACCCTGAGAAATTAAGTTTTTTATTTTATTTAACATATACTAACTCATTATTTGTATGGCTGTTTAGAAAAACTAAGCTCTTCATAAAAACTAACATGTTCATCAATTTTTTCCTATACAGAATACCATCTATGATATTTATCCATTAAACTGCTTTTCCCATATCGTAAGCTTCAGTCATTGCTTTTGTTTCCTTGATATCACCGATGTTCCAGGCACCAGTTCCATAGATAATTCCTTTTTCTTTCGGCCCATTGAGGACACTTGTAAATCCTCTAAATCCTTCTATGGTTTTTTCCAAGGCCTGCTTATTTTTGACCGCGGCAGTGGTGATGAAGTAAAAGTCCTTATCCCTGATTTCTGCATATCTGGAATAGGTTCTGTCGATTACGGTTTTCATCTGGGCGTTCATGGTGTAGAAATAAACAGGTGTTGCCATGACAATCACGTCTGATGCAATCATCTTATCTAAAACTTCAGCCATATCATCGTCCTGATCACATATGCCCCCATTTTCCTGGCAGGTATCGCAGGCTAGACAATAGTTGATATCTTTATCTCTTAAAAAAATTTTCTCTGTTTGGTTACCTGATTCATCTGCTCCAAGTATAAACTGGTCACATAAAATATCAGAATTACCTCCTCTTCTGGGGCTACCAGATAACACCAATACTTTTTTACTAATTTAAATCATCTCCTTCCATTTTGAGTTATTTCATACATTTTATTAATATATTAACTCATTTAATCACTATATAATTGGTTAATTTTAATTTGTAAAATAAAAATAAAGTTGTCCGCGGTTTTTTTATGAGTGTACCTTTTCTTGTATATAAATTACATTTCACGTAACCTTTTGACCCTCTCTTCTGTTGATGGGTGGGTAGAAAAAAGACTACTGCCTGTTCCAGATTTAAGGGCAGGGTTTATGATGTAAATACCGTTTAAACCTTCGTTTTGTATTTTACTCTTTGATTTTTGCATCCCACTTATTTTTTCCAGGGCACTGGCCAGTCCTTCAGGGTATCCTGTGATATCCGCTCCTGTGGCGTCTGCCAGAAACTCTCGTTTTCTGGAAATTGCAAATTTAAGCAGTTGGGCAAATAAAGGTGCCAGTACAATTAGAACGACTAGTAGAATTAAAAGAACTATTGCAGCTGGGCCGCCACCTCGTCCTTGTCTAAATAAACCCCCATAAGCTGAGCTGCGTGCCATGACTCCTAAAAATACAATAGTCCCTGCCAGTACAACCACTACAGTTGCAAGTAGAACATCGTAATTCCTTATATGTGCCATCTCATGGGCGATTACACCTTCAAGCTCCATACGGTCCAGCCGCTGGAGTAAACCGGTGGTAACGGTTATGCTTGCATTTTCAGGGTTACGGCCAGCAGCAAAAGCGTTGGGAACATCAGTGTCTATAACGTATAATTTAGGCATGGGCATGCCATTGGCTATACTTAAAGCATCTACAGTGTTATAGAGATAAGGTTCTTCCTGCTTCGTTACTTCCCGTGCACCAGCCATGGTGGTTACCAGACTCTGGCCTCCGAAGTAACTAACGAGCAAGGCAATAACAAATATTAAAACACCAATAAACAGGCCAATGATAATAGAACCAAGGTATAATCCAATTAAATATCCGATGGCCACAATCAATATAGCATAAAGAAAAAAGAAAAGATAAGTCCATCTTTTATTGGCAGCTATGCTCTGGCGAATGGGATCCATTAGTTTTCACCATAATTAATTTCTACCTGAGGAACTTCCCGTGCTTGTTCAGAATCAACTTCGAAAAATTCTCGGGTCTGGAACCTGAACAGTTGGGCTATCAGGTTAGATGGGAACTGTTGTACTGCATTGTTTAAATCAAGAACTGTCCGATTGTAACGTTGTCGTGCATAGGCTATCTTATTCTCGATACCGACCAGCTCTTCTTGAAGTAATAAAAAATTTTCATTTGCTTTAAGGTCCGGATAATTTTCTGCCACTGCAAATATGGATTTTAAAGCTTCTGCTGCTATATTGTCTGCTCCTGCATTTTCCTGTATGGTTGATGCGTTCATCCAATCACTACGTGCCTTGGTAACAGCTTTGAGTAGTACTCGTTCATGAATCATGTAACCTTTAACTGTACTTACCAAATTGGGAACCAAATCAAATCGCTTTTGCAGGAGGGTGTCGATGTTGGAATAAGCTGTATCAACCATATTACGCATTCCAATTAGGCGGTTATACAAATAAACTATGATAATAACGAGTAGGATTAATATTCCAAGTATGATATACAAAACATCCATATCTATTCACCAGTTATAATCTGACAATGATTGAATAATAAAGTAGTTGTTATTAGTTTAAATAATTTACAACATTATTAATCAGAGGAGTGGAAATTATTTGATACTATTAGTTAAAGAAAGATTGATTTTCTATATTATTTGTAACATGGATAAATTAAAATAATTGAGGAATTATTCATGGATTCCATGTTAATGTGAATAAATTAATAACAATAGATCGGGGAACAAGCAACATGAAAAGAAACTATGATATAAATTAAAACAGCTATCCAAAAAAATTAAGGTTGGAGTACAAAAGTACCCCACAAAGTTTAACTGATTTGTATTGTTTTTGCAATGGATTCGAATTTATCCAGAGACTCATTCGCTGTTCTGTAGTAGGCTATGTATCCTTCTCCATCTTTGTGCCAGAATAAAATGTAAACGTAGTCATTATTGTCTTTGGCGGTAATTAGAGCCCCTTCTTCCCCTTCAACGGTGAATGTTTTATCAGAAACGTATGATGAACCTATGCTTTCTTTAGTATATTCAAGCCACTCGCTGGGGCTTCTTAAGTATTCGTCAGATTCAATTACGGCCTTTCCTACGACGAAAACATCTTCATCTTCAACGCCAACTACTGCCATAATATCAACATTATCACCAAAGCTTTCTGCTGCGCTTTCGTTTAAAACTTCCCAATCACCGGGATAAGTAAAACTAACACCATTTTCAGAAAATGTTTTGTTCGTATCTCCGGAATTAAAAGTGCAACCAGATATCGCGACTATCAATCCTAATAATGTTACTATTAGTAATATTTTACGCATATAATCACCAGTTAAATAACTTTTAAATGACTTATATTAATTTTTCGGTTTATTCTCAGATGTCAATATCTAAAAATTTCAAGATGGGTGTTTTATTTTGGTATATCCATAATCCTTACTTCTTGGGTCATCTTATTTAAAATGCATCTAATAAGACTATTATTTTTATTTATCTTGGAGCTACTTTGTTTATATAAAAATTGTTTTTTTATTATATCAAAATTAATCTTTACATCAAATTGAAAAAGTCCAGGAGAATTATAGCTACTAAAAAATAAATACCTAAAGTTGTTATATCACTGATTATGGTGGCCAGTGGGCCGGTGGCAACTGCCGGGTCGTAATTGAACCGTTTAAATATCATTGGGAGTAATGTAGAAATAATAACTGCTACTATGATGCTTAATAACATGGAAATCCCAACAATCGCTCCTAAAAAGTAGGTTCCCCACCCAATTATGGCCACGATACTTATTAAACCTCCGCAGACAACAGCTAGCATGGCTGCAATTTTGATTTCTCTGATGATGTAACCGCCCAGTGGAAGCTCGGGTTCTAGGGCTATGCTTCTGATAATCAACGCCTCTGATTGTGTCCCTACTGCGTCGCTCATATAAACCAGAACAGGGATGAAGGCAGCTAAAACTAAAAATTTACTTAGGACCTCTTCAAAACTGGTAACCACAGAAGCAGCCGCAGTACCGCCTAAAACTCCGACAATAAGCCATGGTAATCTAGATCTCATCATCAAAGATGCAGATGAATTGATTGAGGTGTATTCTTCACCTACTCTATGGAATAATCCTCCAAAACGGAATATATTCTTTTTAACTTCCTGATTGAAGGTTTTGAGTATTTCATCATAGGGAACAATACTCATCAGATGGTTTTCATCATCAACAACAGGTAAAGCCTTAAGCCCATGGGAAAGCGCCAAGTAAACAATTCTCTCCTCATCTGTTTTAGGAGTCACTATTACCAGGTCCCTATGCATTACATCTTCCACTTTAGTTTCATGGTCCTCGATACTTAAAACCTGTTTAATGGAGATCACACCATTTAATTTGTTACTTTCATCAACCACGTAGATATAATCTAGGGTCTCAAATGTATTAGCTTTAAGTGAAAGCATTTTCTCCACATCCCCAATGGTACTACCCATATGTATCCGGGGAAATTGGGTACACATCTTATATTCTACAGTTTCTTTAGTAGCATCTTCTGGAACCATGAGATATCTTCATCCTCTGATTATTTATATTTGTTCCGGAGCCTCTTTTACTTTAGTAAAATTAAGAACATATTTATGTTATTAAATAATAACAATATCTAATTGGGGAGATACAAATGGATGAAATAATGTTAAATAAGATTAAAAGAGGAGATGGATTCGAAGTTGAAAGTTTACCCCTTGCAGACCTGGTTCATAGCATAAAGAGGGCACTATTTTTTAAACAAGATGAACTGCTGGAACATGGACTCGTAATTAAAAACATACAGTTAACCTTAAAAAGCATAGCAACCTATGATGCTGGGGTGAATATAAGTTTACAGATACCCATACTGGGTAAAATTAAATTCGGATCAGAGATATCCGAAAAATCTCTGCAAACCACCATATTAACCCTGAAACAACCAATTAAGGGTAGGATTCAACCAAGAACCAAGTTAATGGAAATGGAGGAAACCCTGGTACAGAGCATCACCAGTATCATCGAAGGTCTTAAAGCAGCAAGCAGTGCGGAAAATAATTCAATTCCCTTGGATATGGAATCAGCATCTGCAGAATTTAATTTTGTTTTATCAGGGGATTCAAAAATATCAATGATAATTGAGAGCGGATTTGAATCAGAGTTAAGTAACACACTTAAAATTAAATTTGAAAAAAAATAGTAAGAAAAATTTGAAAAATAGAAAAATTGTTAAAATGTCAATGTTTAATTGAACTTCTCCAGCATCTCACCATAGATATACTTCAACTTACCATCTGACCTTTCATACATCCTTCTTAAAATTAATTCAGGTGTACTTTTGGCAAAATAATCGATCCGCGGTGTTCTATCCACTATGAGATTGTACTCACTGTCAAGTCCCTTGGCTTCGATACCATCCACCCGGACATCACTGTACTTCAGGATTTCCCGGGCCATATGGGTAACGATAATTGCATAGGAATCCGAATCACTGATGTAATCCAGGAAACTGGCTATGATCTTCACTGCTGCTTCCAGTTCGGTTATGGCTTCCAGTTCATCAAGTAAAATCAATTTCTGGTTTTCCCTTGTTACGATGGGCATGAAAGTATTTAGGAATGATTCAAAAGCACCAGCATCCATAGCCCTTTTTTTAGAAAAGAAGTAAATCTCATCCATCAGCTGTACCCTGGCTTCCCTGGCACATACCGGCAGTCCCATATGGGTCATGATGCAAATTTGAGCCAGATTCTCCAGAAGGGTAGTTTTCCCTCCGCTGTTAGCTCCAGTTAATAGTACTACGTTATCAGGCGACTGGAGGTTGTAATCAATCCTTTGAATGTTTTTTTCCCTGGCGAGATTAAGGTGTATCCCCTCTTTAAAGCTAAACCCATGACCAATTTCCGGGGGATTTAAATCATAGTAATAGGCAAAGCATCCCAGGGCGAATTCATAGTCGAACTGGAATATTTCCCTTATTTCCTCCTCTACACTTTGTTTAAGATCAGATAATTGGGAGGCAGCTTTAACCTTGTCTTCAAAGGCGGCCACGTTCTGCTTTGCTATCTCCTGTTTCTTCACCCTTTCAAGTTCAGATTCATCCACTTCTATAGGGTATTTCTGGATGAATGGGTCAAAGGAATAGCCTGTTTTCTCTTTTATATCTTCTCTGGCACATTTAATGACCTCGTCGAATATACTTTGTATTTTCCCGGGCATATCTTCATTTAAGAGATCTAAGATTTCCTCTCCTTTAATGTCCACATTCTTTATGGCCTCTTTAAGCTTTTCATCAGCCTTATTTTTTGCTTCTGCCACAGCACTGTCAAAGACGTTTTCATGGAATTTACCAGATTCCAGAGAATCCAGGATATCTAAAACATATTTAATATTAGAATCCCGTCCTAAAATCTTTTTAAGCTTAAAAATATTGGATAAAATTGAATAATTTTCACTGAAAAATGATATAACGATTTCAGGTACTATTTCATAGTCCTGTGAACTGTTGTTTACCATGGCTATATTGGCTGCCTCGCCTAAATCCATGAGTCCCTCACTGTAAAGGTATATGATGAATTCAAAATCATCCAGGTTACTGATCTCCTCGCCGCTGATTATAGGCAGGTAACTGTTGAGTCCCAGGTCCATTAATAGGTTATAATCATCCCTGTTTTCTATCAATATGGCATGTGAAGGATTGTATTTAGGTTTAGGAATGGTAACCGGGTTTATTTTCTTTAATAAACTTTTAATTTCATTTACCGGTAGCTTTTCAACCATGTTTTTCATTTCCATTACAAAATCAACACTTCTTTTAATCATCCCGGAATCATTACCAGGATTTAGAAGCAATATCCTGTTTTTACAGTATTGTGTACTGGCAAACTGTAGTATTTTATTCTGTATGTCCTGGTAAATCTCGAAGCAGGTATCGGTTTTTAGAAATTCCTTGGATGGATTTCCTAAAACTACGTTGACTATTTCTATAGCTTTACGCTGACTTACACCCTCGATACTTGCTATACGATCTACTTCATAGTTTTTTGCCGCCAGGAGAAACTCTTCCTCTCCCCCGAAATGATTCATGATCTTGTTAAAAAGACGGTCACCCAATCCTCGGATCTTCCTGATATCTCTTATATTATCACGCATAACTATTCTGTCCATGTGTTAATTGGGGCGATGAAATTTCCTTCCATTCCTAATTTAATACTAGTGGGAACTTTTTATAAATCTATGCAAATCAGGAATTTGACTCATTAATATATGGTTTATTGCGGACTTTCCAGGAAATTCCCGGTGGTTATTCCGCCCTGAACTAATTTTTTCATCCTTACCTTAAGTCTATTTAATTTTTCAAAACTATGATGAGTCTTTTCTTTAAATTCCAAACCTTGTTTGTAAGTAGTGACCATGGATGCTGCATATTCACTGGTTTTACCCCTTGCATCAATAACTAAATTTTCGATACCTAATCCATACAAAGAAGGAATATAATCAATTAAACACAACTCAACAGAGTTCAATACATGGGTTCGGGAATAATCATCAATTATCAATGGAAATATCTGATTTTTTTCATCTCTAATAGCCCATGGTGGATTTAAGTCATCCTTTCTTTGAACCCCACCAACTAAACAGTCTTCAGAAATTATTGATTCGATATTTCCCTGTACAACGTATTCTAAATGAATATTCTTACTGTGGGAAGACAGGATGTTTAATTCCTTCTTAGAAAGCTCATTTGATAACGTGACTCGATTTAAATTCTTTGATAATTCCTGTAGAGTACAGTGATTCCAGATGTTCAGGGCTGTTGAACCAGAGATCTGTACTGAGTTATTTAAATTATGGATAACCTTAAAAGCCCCTGTATTACCCACCATAATTTCAGTAACCCCCATATTGAAAATAGGATTGATTAAATTTGATAAGTATTTCAATGCAACGTTTGGTGTGATGGATGGCCATTTCCAGATAAGGTTCGATCCACTCGCTGCGCACAGCTCATAAGCATCTTCTATAAGTTCCTGAATTCTATCAGTATAGGTTTGCCAATTAGAAACCTCACATGGATGCTCACGGTTGAATTCCTCCCATAAATATGGTTCAAAGTAGATCAGCTTGCAACCACCATGGATAGCTCCCTTTAAGGCTTTCAAGTTGCTGGTGTAAATTGCAATATCCATGGGTGGTTTAATATCTGGATTTGATACAGTTGTTTTGAACTGGTTTTTAACATTTGCCAGACGGTTCCCTGCAGCTTCAATAGATTCAATGGATGGTTTATCCGCATTTAACAGTTCTGACTCTGCTTTTTCTATAAATTCCCGTCTGAAACTGTTCAGTTTAGATAATGGGGTGAATAAATTACCGGGATCATCTATTTTGACATTCCTTGCTATGAAGGGGGTGCCTCCCGTTTTTTTAAGCTGACTGAAGATTTGTTCCCTGGTGGTTGGGGTTTTTCGGGCAGTTTCCATTTCAAAATCTGCCTTATATTTAAAATTAAATTTAATCCCGTCATTTCGGGTAAATTTACCCTCTAATATTGGTTTATTATCATCCCATGTCATATTCATGTCAAGGGGTATTCCAGAACCTTCACTGGGACCTTTGATTATCTGATTTGCTTCCCGGGATAGGGAAACATCACGGGTTAAATAGACTTTCGTCCCGGGGGGAATCTCTTTTTTTGTATATAAAGGTAACTTATGGGGATTTATGTAATCTGGTTTCTGTTTTATAGCCATTCCATATTTATGTTTATCAGGAGAGATGAAAACCACTCCATCTCCCTTTTCAAGCATATAATCCGGTAACTTTGAATTAATTTTAATTAATATTTTATTGCTGGGTTTATTCTTTTTATGCTCAGTCACCACTTTTCCCAGGTATAAACCCCTATTTCCAGGTGTTTCCCAGCCCATTACAGATTCTTTGTTAGTTTCCAATAGATGTCCCCTGGTGAAACCACGGTTGAATGCTAATTTAAGTTTAGAATATTCCATCTCATCTGGAGTCCATTTATCTTTTGCTAGTTCATCTAACGCTTTCCTGTAAATGGAAACTACTAATGCCACATACTCAGGTGAACGCATTCTACCTTCTATCTTAAGGGAGGCCACGGGGTTGTTGATGATTTTATCAAGTTCCGGGTATAATGATAAATCCTTAGTTGATAAAAGGTAATTTTCATAAGTTTGTATAGGGTCAGGATTGATGAATTTCCCATATTTGTCCATACTTCCCTGTAACAGCTGGTAGGGTTTCCTGCAGGGCTGTGCACACCTCCCTCGGTTACCGCTTCGCCCCCCTATCACAGATGAGAGGATACATTGTCCAGAGTAACAGTAACACAGGGCTCCATGAGCGAATATTTCCAGTTCGACATCCACGCCTGTTTTTTCCACTATTTCCTTTACCTCCTGGAAGCTCAGTTCCCTGGCAAGGATAACCCGTTTAAAACCAAACTCAGACGCCCATTTAACTCCCTCCAGATTGTTTATGGTCATCTGGGTGGAGGCATGCATATCCAGATCAGGGACCAGTTCCCGGCATAGGGAGGCAACACCGATATCTTGCAGGATCACGGCATTTGCACCGACTGTATATAACCAGAAAAGATAGTCTGCTACCTGTTCCAGTTCATCATCAAATATTAGAGTATTTACAGTAATATATACCTTTTTTTCATTTAAATGGGCATAATCTATAGCTTCCTCAAGCTGTGCTTTATTGAAGTTGTCTGCATACTGTCTTGCACCGAAATTCTTCCCAGAAATGTATATGGCGTCGGCCCCTGCTTTAACCGCGCCCTTCAATGCATTCATTGAACCGGCAGGTGCCAGTAATTCGGGTGTTGATTTTTTCATGTTACTTGTCATTTAAAATTAGAAGATTAAAAGAATGTGGTTAGTGTTATTTATTAAAAATAGTAGCGTATTTAACTAATTTTCAGGGACTGTTTTACAGATCTAACCAGTGTCTGGCTATCGATCTTTCCCTTTACTAAGTATTCCTCTGCACCTCTCCCCACTGCGCTTATGGCGTATATTTCATCTTCAAGGCCGCTGAGCACGATTATGGGAGTGTCATTTGAATTGTAGTTCATGATATTGAAGGTTTCGATTCCTTCACTATCTGGTAGGCAGAGGTCCAGAAATATTACATCAAATTCTTTGGTAATTAGATATTTTAATCCTTCATCCAACCTCATTGCATGTGACACATCGAAATCCAGGTCACTTACTTCTTTAAGCATTTCCGTGATTAATCTTGCGTCGCCTTGATTATCTTCAACAATGAGTATTTTAATTGGTTTCAACTTTCTCATCCTTATTAAATATTGTTTTTAAATTATTATTTTTGTATAAATTTATTATATATATGTTGTTCTATTTATTTATATTAAAAAATTAATTTACATCTAATTTAAAAAAAACAAGAAATCATATCCTTTTTTAATACCAGAAAAAACAAATACTCATTAACTCAAAGAAAATTAATCAAGGCTATTCACGGATACAACCAATTCACTGATAATATGAATCCTTATTTAGAAATTATAAGACCTGGAAATGCTATTTTGGCGGTTATAGCAGTCTTGCTCATGGCAATTATAAGTGGGGTCTTCACCATGGAGGTTTTAATTGCCTGTATTGTGGTTTTTGTAATTACTGGATTTGGTAATGCAGTTAATGATTATTTTGATCATAAAATCGATGCCATTAATAGACCTGAACGACCAATTCCCTCCGGCAGGATATCTTTAAAAGCAGCAGGGTATTATTCACTGGCACTGGCCTTATTAAGCAATATAATGGCAATTTTATTTTTAGGCTTGGTTCCGGGATTAATTGTCTTAGTCAGCACCTTACTCATGTTTTATTATGCCCATACCCTTAAAAAGAAATTGTTAATTGGTAATTTGCTCATCTCATTTTTAACTGGATTGAGCTTCGTATTTGGGGGTGTAGTGGTAGGGGTAACTATTGGTTCTATTTATATAGGCTTTTATGCCTTTCTTACCAACATGATGCGGGAGATAGTTAAAGATATGGAAGATGTTAAGGGAGATAAGATTGAAGGAGCCAATACACTGCCTATTGCTTATGGTATGAAGTCTTCTTCTATCCTGGCTGCGTCTTTCATGATATTTGCAAGTCTCACCAGCCCTATACTGTATTTCCTTGGAATATTAACCATATGGTTTTTACCCGTTCTCTTAATAGCTATTTTGATCTTCTTATCCAGTGCAGTGTCCATATTAAGGGATAGTTCAATTGAAAATGCCCAAAAAATATCAGGCAGAGTAAAAATAGGTATGATGGTCACACTTATAGGATTTGGTGTTGGTTCGCCCTTTTTACTATCATTATTTTAATTTCATTTCTTTAAAATTAAAGATCACTCTTACCAATAATATAAAGATAAATACGGTCTTCCTGGTCAACTTCAATTGGCTTCCATCCGCTGAAGGTCCATATATAAGAGACAACGCGGGTACCAGGCTTAAGTTCCCTTGTGAGTTTACCCTTTAATTTTTCATTGGTTTTCTGCCAGAGAAAAACAGTTACAACAGTGGCAGGGCTTAAATCCTTACTAAATATGTCTCCCCAGATAATCTTGGTTTGATTATTTAGTCCCAGTAATCTGAGCTTCGTTCTGGACCAGAAAATCCGGAGTGGATCGGCTTCAATACCGATTCCTATGGCATCATATTTATGAGCTGCCTCTGAAACAATCCTTCCGTCTCCTGATCCCAGATCATAGAGTACATCATGGGAGTCCACCTCTGCCATTTTAAGCATCTTATTAACCACCTTTTTAGAGGATGGTGACCAGGCAGCTCCTATGATGAGTGGCCATAAAATTGAAATGGAGACGATTATGGTTACAACAATTATTGTGGCCAGTATAAGTTCTAGGAAAGTAAACAAATTTGGTACCTCTTTGATTTCTTTGATGTTTATACTATAAGTCTACAACCCAAATTAATTAAATCAAAGATTTTACAAATTGATAATAATTAACAGTATTGAGAAAGACTGAAGAAAAATATTATTCCATATTGGTAATACTATTAAGGGGCTGGTAGCTCAGGCGGTAGAGTGTTGCCTTCGCAAGGCAGAGGCCGCGGGTTCAAATCCCGTCCAGTCCATCAGGGTGATAAATGGAGGATTATTGGATGTCGCCAAAGATAATAAAAATATTAGAAAACGGACCATATATTGTTAAAGGTAATATTCCACTATACCAGCAGATAATAGTAACTGATGAAGCAGGCCATACCCGCGAATTAATAGATGAAAAGAAATACACAGATAAAGAAACTTATACCCTCTGTCGCTGTGGTAAATCAAATAATAAACCTTATTGTGACGGCATACATAGGGAAATTGGTTTTGATGGCACTGAAGTTGCAAGCAGAAAGCCTTACGTGGAGAAAGCAGATATATTTGAAGGTCCTGAGCTGAGACTAAGCGATGCTTATGAATTCTGTGATCATTCACGTTTCTGCCTAAGAGCAGGTGGAATCAGGAAATTAATTGAAAAGTCCAATGACCCCGAAGCAAGACAAACAGCAATAGAGGAAGCAATGATATGCCCCTCAGGAAGATTAGTTCTCTGGGATAAAAAGACAGATAAACCATTTGAAAGGGAATTTGAACAATCCATAGTACTGGTTCATGATGAACAAAAGAAGTGTCAAGGGCCAATCTGGGTTAGGGGGTTTATTCCTATAGAATCATCTGATGGTACTGAGTATGAGAAACGTAACAGGGTTACCCTCTGCCGCTGTGGTAAGTCTGATAACAAGCCCTACTGTGACGGTAGCCACTGGATGACCGCCCAACAGAAGCTGAATTTTCAGAAGAAATGGGGACTGGACAAAAAGACTGGCTAATTTGTCATAAACCCCTTCCTCAATAAATTGATAGGGAGAAACCATGAATTTATCAGATATATATAACTCCACACAGGCCTATGTTGCAACCAATGCGCCCTGGATTGTAGCTAATGCACCACTAGTGGTGTTTATTGGATGTATAGTAGAACAGATATTTTTCCCCATACCAGCTAGTCTGATGGTTTTAAGTGCCACTGTCCTGGTTATGCAGGGTACTAGTTTTTCATTCTTAGCTTTAGGGGATTTAATAATTCAAATTGTGATACCAGCCGCGTTAGGTATTACAGTGGGTTCACTCCTTTACTATGGTTTAACATATAAACTTGGTAAACCTTTCATAGAAAAATCGAGCAGATTTTTAGGGGTTACTGTTGAAGATGTGCAGTCTGTTGAAAGAAAGTTTAAAGAGAGCCGTTACGAAGATGTCTTCATGTTCTTGGCAAGATGTATCCCGGGTATCCCGGCCATAGCCATAAATCTTTTCTGTGGGTTTATTAAGTATGATTTAAGAAAGTATTGTATCACTACTTTTTTTGGTTCAGCTGTGCAAATGCTAGGTTGGGGGATCATTGCTTGGTTATTTACTAACATCTACCAGATGTTAGAAAATAGCGTGATGTTGTTAAGTGAAGTTATCCTGATTATTATAGTTTTAGTGGTAGTTGGATACATAATAATGAAAAGAAGGGTAAATAAATAATATGAAAATATAGAAAGGTTAGGAGATGAACAGTAATAGATCTTACTTTAGCAATGTTAAAAGAATTCTTTTAGTGGTATTATTCTTTAACTTTGCAGTGGCCCTGGTAAAGATAATCTATGGATACTGGACCAACTCTTTGAGCCTAACTTCAGATGGATTCCACTCCCTCTTTGATGGAACATCAAATGTAATAGGTATTATAGGCATCACACTTGCTTCCCGTCCACCGGATAAAATCCATACCTATGGGCATGAAAAGTTTGAAACCTTAGCATCCCTGGGAATTGCTATTCTACTATTTATTACTGGTTTTGAGATTTTACAGTCTGCAGTGGGCAGGTTTTATAACCCCGAAGTCCCTGAGATCACCATGCTTAGCTTCATCATCATGGGGGTAACCATTATTATTAATGTAATTGTATCCTGGTATGAAAATATGCAGGGAGTAAGTTTAAAGAGTAATATTTTAATAAGTGATGCAAAACACACCCTGAGTGATGTTTACGTATCAGTGGCTGTTATTATAGGATTTATAGCAATTCAAATGGGTTTTAGTATTGTCGATCCTATTATTGCCATTATAATAGCCATATTAATCGCAAAGATGGCCATAGATATAATTAAAAACAGTTCAGCCATCTTGTTAGATGTTACACAAATAGATGAAGAGAAAATTAGAAAAATAGTTAATTCATTTCCGGAAATTAAAGAAAGTCATAGGATACGCTCCCGTGGCACGCCTGCTCACATCTATGTAGACCTTCATATTGTTCTAGAATCGTGTTATTCCTTTAATGAAGCTCATAAAATCTCACATATGGTTGAACGCAAACTAAAAACATGCATCCCCGAAATTGAGGATGTGGTTGTCCACATCGATCCATGTGAAGACTATAAATAATAAATTATTTTATCTTTAAAGCCTTCTAGTATAGAAGCTTTCAGTTTATACCCGATTTTCTATGATTTTAAATTTTCTTAGTGGTTTTCATCATATATAAAATCAGGAAAAATAGCGACACTTTAACCTGATTAATTTCTTATGAATGAATTCATTATATCCATTAAGCTTAGTATTATCTAATGAAATAAAAGGATAGAATTACTCAATACTTTTATTTGCAATCTTAATCCTAAGATCGGGTAATCTGTCCCTAAACATCCAGAATATAATGGCAAATATAAGCGTCACTAATAAAGGGATTAATCCAGATTCTCCGACATAATATGATATCATGTTTCCACCAGCTAAAGGTGCAAATAACTGTTGAGTAGTAAAGTTATCCATTCCATGTAATATTACTGCAGGCCAAAGACTACCTGATTTTATGGTCAACCATGCTAAAATGAAGCTAAATGTTATAACTCCAAAGAAAATTGGTAAAGACCACCATAATGGTGTTTCAGCTACATACATACCCATTATTGTCAACGGGAAATGCCAAAGTGCCCAGATTATACCGCTTATAATCGCTACCCATGTAAAGGTGGTTAATTTAGCAAGTTGTGGTACTAAGAAACCTCTCCATCCAATTTCTTCACCTAAAGCTAAAAGTATGCTCATAATAGGTGCTGAAATATAAAACGTGATTCTGGTACTCCAATCTCCAGTATAAGTTCCTAAACCCAGTAACCATAAAATTCCGTAGGTAATAATATTAACTAAGAATGGGAAGAAGAAAGCTATTGCCAGATATTTAACTTTACCTGGTCTCCATCCAAAGTCTTTAATACCTCTAAAAAATATGAAAGCTGTGATGAGAGCAGAGATACTGGCGTCCACATTAGTACTAGAGTTTGAATAGATCCATTTAATAAAAACCATGAAATAGAGCTTAAAGAAAAAGTAAGTAGAACAAAAACAATAATAGACTTTTTAATTGTAGAAATAGAAACATTCTCTGACATAATTGTTCATTATATTTATTATAATATTTTTTTTATTAATTAATTTAATGAATTCATATTAATATTTTAAAATTAAACTGAATTTTTAAAATATTTCTCCATTTCTTCCTGCACATCATCAATACTTCCCTTGGTGTTTATAACTTTCCATCCGCTAGAAAGTTTCTTAATCTTCTCCCTAACTTTCATCAGGTCATCAAGATTTTCAAATATCTCCTGATCATCACGTTTTGAAATCCTTTTCAATGCTTTATCTGGTTTTAAATCAAGGAAAAACATATAATCTGAGGTGGGAAGAAACAGGGAAAAAAATTTGTATAATAATTTTGCCAGGGGATAGGGTAGGTAGGCCACTCCAAACAGGTATCTAACGAAGATCACGTTATCTGCCTTGCCATGGTACAGGTATACTGATCTAATAACATCAATGGCATAGAAAACTGAAGCAGTGATTTTATTGAATTTACCTTTACCCAGCAAGGCATCTTTAGCTTTCCGTCCGTAAATATTATCACTTTCGGGATGGGAACGGAGAATAACAGTCTGGCCACAATCTCTACACTTTTTTTTAAGCATAAGTGCATGGGTGTCCTTTCCAGCACCATCCATTCCATCTATAACAATAAAACGCATAAAAATCTACACCATAGTTAAAATTAAATAAGTTATAACCGCGGAAAAACAGGCCGATAAATTATCCAGACCTTTCGGAGTAATTCCTTCAAATATAGTGGCCACCAAGGCCACAATCACTAACACCAGGTAATTGGAAGGTAAAGCATGATAATAGGCTAAAACTACAAATAAAGATCCAATTAACACTAAAAACATACCCAGAGACCCTTCTAAACTCTTAGTATCTCCGGATATATTGTATTTCCTTTTACCAAATCGTTCTCCTATTAGGGCAGCCATTCCATCACCATAGGACATGGCAGCGATACCCACCGCAATGATCCAGGGCTGATCATAGAAGAAAAACGCCAGTATAGTCCAGGAAATTGCATAGTACACCAGTCCGAATCCATGGCCCGATGCTGAAACCTTATTTTTAATTTTTAAGGGGGAATAGGGACTTATCAGGAATGTTAACAATATGAAGGGTGCAGCGGTTAAGAAGGTTATTATCTCCCTATTGGTGAAGAAGGGGAGGATAAACAGGATATTTCCCACCATTATATGCAGAAATTTCCGGCTAAAACTGGAATAACTTTTAAGTATCTTTTCAGATATTATGATTAAAATAGCTACATAAGCATAAACTAATAGTAGTCCAATAATATCGCTGGTGATCATTAAATCTAATAAGATATTTATAAGTATAAAGGGTTTTGTTATATTTTTCAAGAACATAAGGGGTAAGATGAGATGTATATCTGTTTGGAAGGAATAGATGGTTCTGGTAAATCAACACAGATTAAAATGCTTAAAGAATGGTTTGCCACTATTGGGCAGCAAGTATTCATGGTAAAAGAGCCCACAGAATCAGATATTGGAAAGCTATTACGAAATATGCTGGAAAGCACCCGAGCCACCGAGGATAATTTTCAAAATACATTGGCCTTGCTTTTTGCTGCAGACCGGACTGTTTTAATGGAAGATATTATGAAAGCAGAATTTCAAGGGAAAGTGGTGATAAGTGACCGTTGTTTCTATTCCAGCATTGTTTACCAGAATGACGGTGAGTGGATATCACAAATAAATAAACATGCAAAAAAGCCAGATATAACCATACTGCTTGATTTAGATGTGGAAACCGCCCTTCATAGATGTGATGGTACTGATCAATTTGAGAACAGGGACTTCCTTGAAAAAGTAAGGGAGAAATACTTGGAACTTGCCAAAAAAGAGAATTTTTTTGTTATCAATGCAAATAATGGTTTAAACAAAGTAAATGATGATATAAAAAGGATTCTTTCCCCAAATTTTGGTATATGCCTCTAAATAACCCCAAAATATTCCATAGTAAAACCACAATTTGAAGTAATAAACAAAACTTAAGTACTATTTTCACTATAAATAATCTTTAATCAGGCTCAAATACTAAAAAATTGGAATAATCAATGGTATAAAATATTTAAAGGTAATATAAATAATAAAAATAAGGGAGTGTTCTTATACATGACGGAAAAGGATGAAATCATAGATATGATAGTAACCACGCCTATTGAGAAGATTGAAGGCCCGGATGATGTTTGGGAATCACATATAGACCTTGATGATGAAAAAACATTGGTGGTTGGTTATAAAGGAGAAGGAGATTTCTGTGATGAATCAGATGAGGAATGTTTGGTTACCTATTCCTGGTACTGGGAACTTAGAAATTCAGATAACTGGGATCTTATACAGGAAAACCGTGACAGTGACTTAACCTTTTGCACACCTTCACAGAAGGAGCCTTGGGGTGATGAAAGTACTTTTGAAGAGATTGGTGACCTTTCCAACTCAAAAATATGCACATTCAGCGACCAGAATCACATAGAAGATATAGCAGAAGATATTGCCGATGAAATCAAAGAATGGCTGAAATAGGATTAATCATCACACTTATAAAAATTGGGAATATTCCACAAATAAATTTGGAATATGCCTTTAAATATTGGAAAATGCACCTCCTAAATAGAAAAAATAACCTTTAAAGGAAGATAAATTACTTTTTAAATTCTTTCTTTTTTTATTAGTAAAAGACTTAAGTACCACTTAGTTGTTGGATCCTATCATTTAATGCCTTGACAATATAGTCCCTGGCTTCTTCCAATTTTTCTTTTTCTCCTAATAGGTAAGGGCCATCATCGCTTTGTTTAATGGTAATTTCCGGGTATTCTTCCAGTAACTTGGCTAGAATCTGCCCGTGCACTCCTCGGGGGATCATCATTTCGTACTTAGTAGATTTTTCTTCCATGGAATCAACACTTTTTACTTAAATTAATTATCCTTCAAATATTCTCTTACAACTTTAAATATTTTGGTAAGCTCACGTGCCACTGCATTTTTTAGGTCAAGGGGATGTAACTTTTCCTTCTCATAACTATCTTTTAACTGTTCCTGGGTTAATTCTAGGTTTCCACCAAATTTATCAGGCCTCTCTATAAGCAATGTATCAGATTCAGTGAAAATAAAGTGTTCTGCAATTTCTATTATAGGGTTGCCTTCTACCAGGCCCATGGGACAGTAACTCTTCTTGATCTTATCTTTTATAGCTTCAGGTGAGTCATCAATGGCTATAAAATTCCCTTTGGATGAAGACATCTTTTCTGATCCATCAGTTCCATGTAATAATGGTGTGTGTAAGCAAACGGGTGCTTCATATCCCATCTTGGGCAGGTTTTCCCTGGCGAGCATGTGTATCTTACGCTGCTCCATTCCACCTAGTGCAAGGTCAGTTTCTAGAAACATCATGTCTACCACCTGCATGAGGGGATAGATAACCTCAGCAACTTTATGGTCCTTACTTTCTCTTGTTATCTGGGCCATACTCCTTTTTGCCCGAGCTAGAGTAGTTGCTAATGCTAATTCGTATACTTTGTAAGTGTAATCTTCCTTAGTTTGGAACGTGGAGCCTAAAACGAACACTGTATCCTCACTTAAACCCAAAGCACGGAAACACCTTATATTATAATCAGAAACTTCTTTTATTTCCTCTAAACTTCCCTTACCATTCAAGTAGGCATGAAGATCCGCAAGTAAAATTTTAACTTTAAAACCAGCTTCCTGGAGATCCATCATCTTCCGAATGGTGATGGCATGGCCTAAATGGATTTTTCCAGAAGGTTCAAAACCAATGTAGGCAGTTTTATCATCCTTTTTTATCTTTTCTGCTAATTCCTCGGGAGTTACTATTTCCAGAGCTCCTCGGCATACCAGTTCTAATTTTGATTCTAATTCCATTATATCACTATATTTGGTTTGAAAATAACAAGTTACAATTAAAACCTTGATTTAAACTATATTATCCGAATTTAAGGTATAATCATATTCCCTATTAATTAACCTAATAAATAACTCTGTTAACCTAATAAATAACTCTATTAGTTAACCTAATAAATAAAATACGTTGTTTATCTCCACCACTTCTATTTCTTTTCCAATGGTGATGTGGGGAGATTCTTCGTGGAGGTCAATATCTACGGGTTGATAAGTATCTGGATGGAGAATTTGAACAGATCTAGGTGTTCTAGCAGAGATCATGACTTTTTTTATTTCATCATTCCTGGCCACAACTTCTAATTTCCCAACGGACTTCCATGGTATTGATACTCTCTCTGAAGATGATAGATCCACTAAGTAGATTTTATTACCGTCATAACCAGTTACCTGGGTAATTGCCTTGTTGTACTTAACGAAATCACCCATTTGGAAGTTGGGAAGTCTTAATAGTATCCAGATCCGATAAAGATTCTTTCCTGCACTTTTATCAAAGCCCATCAACCGGGGAGATTCGTTTATTATTCCTCCCAGCTTATTTTTAAGGGATTCTGTGAGTTTCCGGGCTGCCTTATAGGAACCGATGTAGTAATCTATTCCTTCTTTTATCTGAGCCCTATTTGAGATGTAGGCCATCCTGTTTTCCATGGACAGCTTTTCTAAATGTGACCTTAAGTCTTCATCAGCAATTTCAATTTCTTCAAGAGATAAGGATCTTTCATCTGCCCTTAACTGTATAACTGCCTCGTAATACCCCGAAGCGTATTTGCTGCACTCGTTACAAACATTTTTATCTACTTTAACCTTTACCTGAAATTCTTGAGATACTTCCTTTCCTAAAACCTGTCCTGTAACTTTAACTAAAAATTCAAGGATTGATCCCCGGATGTTTTTAATTTCAGGGACTATCTGGGCATTTGAAACAATTTCGTTAACTTCAACATGTTCCAGGATAGCTTCTGCTGATTGTTCTTCAATTATCAGGTCTGAATCACACCATCGGCCTTTTTTTTGAATTGATCCGCATTGGGTACAGGTGGTCAGTTGAATTTCGTTGGGAACGGTGATTAGGTTTAATTCTTCAATAAAACAAGATCGGCAGAGACCACTGAAAAGTTCTTCATCAGTCTTTCCACATATGGGGCAGAATGCTTTGCCTTTCAATATTATCTCTACTCAAAAAATTTTTAAAAATTTATTTCCTTCTAAAATAAATTCTACAGGGTTTTAAGGGGTGCTTTAGCTCCGCAAGCTTCACATTTAAGTATGAATATTCGGTCTTCCCTTACTATACGGGTGTCTGGTCTGTTACACTCATGACACATGATAAATCTTTCTACGTAATCACCTATCCTGTCATTTATAAGGTAATGGGTGAATTTTCCCTGCATAATCGCCCGGCTACCCTCCAAGTTTCCGGCTGTACCCAGTTCCCTTAGAAGGAATTTCAGTACGTGCTGGGGGTCCCGGTTAAGGGTGTCAGTAATTTCTGAGAAATTCTGAATAATGGTCCGATTACCCTGTATCATAGAGTAAGCTTTAGGAACCTGGAATCTCTTGGTTTCAAATACTTTCTGGGGCAACTGATCTATAGCCCGGTCTAATAATTCATTATAATCGCTCATGGTAAAATACCTCCTTTAAGTAAAAATAAACTCTTAGAAAAGGATAAATTTAGATATTAATAGTTGGACCTCACCTTATATATAATATTACCACACCCAGAAATAGATAAAATAAAGAGTAACTTAAGAAAATCAGTCCTCAGACCACCTTATAATAACCCGGTTTAGGTTCATATATGGTTCCATTCCTCTTCAAGAACCTGATAACTTCTTCAACTTTTTCTTCATCCATGTTATACCGATCTTCCATCTCGTCCATCAGCATCTGTTTCGGTGCCCGGCCGTTGTACTCATCTTCAAGCCGTTTAATGGTCTGGCTGACAAGCCGGAATTTATCACGGTCAGATTTAGGTGTTCTTCCTTCCACCTTATCTATATCTACTTTACCGGTTTCTGGATCATAACCAACTTGTTTTAAACATTTCATTTGCAGTGTGATGGCTCTTTTTGCATCGTAATCAGTAACTTCCTGACCAAGTCGGATACGAGCACTTGCTTCGGATAATCTAACTAGTGCTTCCAGTTGCCTGGCAGTTATGGGTACAGGTGCATCTTCTTCATCATCTATACCACCCCTCATTCCTACATAAAATTCCTGAAGTACTCTTATTGCTTCCTGTGTTAATTTGGGTTGTACTTCTTTCCTTGCAAATGCGATGTATTTACGCAGTAGTTCAGGGTCTATTTCAAAGGGAATGGAATTGTTTTTATGGATACGCAGTATATGTCCGGCTAAACTCTTATCCTTCTCTGGGTCGGGTTTATCTTCAATTACAAAAATCAGATCAAAACGGGAAAGTATAGTTGAGGGGAGATTGATCTGTTCACCTGTAGGTTTGAAACGGTCAAATCTTCCATACTTAGGGTTTGCTGCAGCGAGAACTGAACACCTCGAGTTGAGGGTGGCCATGATACCTGCTTTGGCTATACTGATGGTCTGTTGTTCCAGGGCTTCGTGTATTGCTGACCTGTCTTCTGGACGCATTTTATCCAGCTCGTCTACACATACGTTACCTCTGTCTCCCAGTACAAGAGCTCCTGCTTCTAGGGACCATCCTCCCAGTTCATCACGCACAGCTGCTGCCGTGAGACCTACACCACTTGTACCTTTACCACTGGTGTATATTCCCCTGGGGGCTAATTTTGATACGTATTTAAGCATCTGAGATTTACCGATACCCGGGTCTCCCACAAGTAGGATGTGTATGTCGCCCCTTATCCTGGTTTTATCTTCAAGTATCTTTGCTGAACCACCAAATAGCTGTAGGGCGATGGCTTCTTTCACTTCCCTATAACCCTGAATTGATGGGGCTGTGGAGTTTATTATTTTATCATAAACCTTGGGGTCTGCTGCTAATTTTTTTATTTCCTTTTCATCCTCTGGATCTATTTTGAGTTCTTCAAATTCCTGTTCCAGGGGTTCGATGTAGTTTCCGTAGATGTAGTTTTTGAAACGTTTGGTCTTCTCATCCCGGACTGTTTTAAGCTGCCCAGTTATACGTACTATGTCACCGGGTGTTAACACATCCACCAGGTCATCTTCCAGAGTTACTATTATTTGTCTGGGTTGTTCTCCTCCAGATAGTTCTTCCAATGGTTCCTGCAGTTTGGTACTTTGTGTGTCCATGAATTCAGACTCTTCCTGTAAGAGTCTGAATGATCGTCCGCCACATTCCTGGCAGATGGCCGGTTCGTTTATTAAGCTGGTTTTCTGTGGAATCTCATGAAGCCTCATACAGCTTCGACATTCAAAGGTAGCGTTAATTATTCTGGGGCGAATCTCATCGGTTTTACGAACTATGCCATCTACAGCTACGAATTTGCCGATATATTTGCTCCTTAAGTATCTAAGGGGAATGTTATTACGCACATTCTCGAATCGAATATTTAAGTCAGCATTCTTCCGTAAGGGGTCAATGTTACTTATTGCCTTTTGTGCTGCTTTTATTACATCTTCTGGTTTTTCTAACAGAAGATCTGCAAGGTCTGCATAGAACATCTCCAGATCTGTATAGTCTACTACTATGGATCTCTCATCAGGATATTTCTCTAGGGACTCAAAGACTTTATCCTTGTATTTATCACTACTAAAGAAATCTTCGAATTTTGCTACGGATGTTTTGGTTTTATCGGATGGGATTTCAGCTGATGTTGGCATAAAAAAAAATTCTCCTACAATGATAATTGGGGTCACTTCCCAATAAATGTAATGGAAATGATATGGTGAAGTGGTATAGTTTAAATACTTATAGGTTAATTATCAAAATAAATATGGAAAATTCTTATATCCCATGATTACCAAGATAAATTCTAATATTAGATGATTACTAATAATATATTCTTATATTAGATGATTACTAATCTTAGTAGGTTTTTAAATTTAAAAAAGCACATGTATAATTATTTGAGGTAGAAACTTGAGAAGATCACGTTTGAATTTATTTAAGGCAACTTCAATGACCATATCTGTTTTGGGAATTATCATGGTGATAATTACCATTGGAATAATCGGTTATCTAGCTTTCTATTCTATATCATCAATAATATCGACCGATGTAGGCAGTGGTTCGGCATATGATAAATTAGCTTCCTTAAAAGCTGATTACAACAATCTGAATAATCAGTTTATTGAAACCAAGAGGAACATAGATAAGTTGGGCGATGTAAATGCGACCATAGCCTATAATAATGCAGAACTGGAAATAATCAGGGCGCAATCTGATATAGGTGACGTTGAAAGTGCAATTAATTCTAAGAAATCGTCTGAGGAAGTGAATAATAGGATAAAAATAGCAAGAGATCAGTTGGGAGTTGCGACTCAGGCTTTATGGGATCTGCAAGCAAAATATTGATTAGCGATATAATCAGCAATTTACTGAATATGATCCACTAAATAATTACTACAAACTAATTATTACTAACAAATTTGAATTATTATTAACAAAAATTACATGGTGTTGTATGTCTGTTAAACAAAAGCATCTAATGGAAGTAGATCTGATAAAGGGAATTGCTATAATCTCTGTTGTACTTGTTCACTGCCTTCCTTACAACGATTCTTTTATGACATTAAGGATTTTCGCCTTTTCCATGGCGCTTTTAATTTTCATGTTGCTCATGGGCCGTAACATGTACGCATCCTTCGAAAAACACCAGTACATGGAAAATGGATTCCATACTGTCAGTTACCTGAAAAACAGGTTGATACGATTTTTATACCCATTCATTCCCATATTCATAATATCCCTTATCTTGGGACTTTTACTTAACCAGGATATTTATCTGGGAGTTTATACCTTGGTTGGATATCTTCCACTCCCAGGTCCAGGTAATTACTTTGTAACAGTGTTATTACAATTTATAATAATATTCCCACTTTTATATTTGGCTTACAAGCGCTATCCACGTTTGACTTTAATTGCAACCTTCGTTATAAGCTTTTTATTTGAGGTTACATCCTCATATATAGGGGCATTAAATTCAGACGCATACATCTACTACGCTAATATTTTAAGGTACCTGTTCGTGATCACCTTGGGATTATGGGTTCTTGAAGCCTTTGAACCAAATAAAAGAATCAGATCAACACTGGAAACTGTTATTATATTGATTGGAGTAGCAGTTAGCGTTATCTACTTGATTGCGTTTGGAATTTTCCACTGGGAATTTGCACTCTTCAATAATTTTTGGGGCACAGAATATCCAACATTGGGATCCTATGTGGTTATAGCATCATTTTATCCATTAGCGCTCTACATGCTCGCCTATAAAATTCTACCATCTGCATCTAACAACAGAATCGTTAAATTCATAGCCTACACAGGGAAAGCTTCTTACCATGTATTCCTGGTTCAAATACTATTTTTCGCCGTGTTCTACAATCCATATGCCACGATTTCCCAGTCTGGATTATTTGATCCGGTAATAAGTGGGATAATATCCATAGTGGTAAGTTTAGCAGTGACACTTTCATTAGGTGCGCTTTTCTACAAATATGAATACAAGATTGACAATCTGCTGAACAGGGTATTCCGGATAAAAAAAGATATGTAAATTTAACAATTAATAATCAATTTAGTAACTATATATTACTTTTAGCTATATAATCCTACAGCTATATATTATTCTACAACTATATATTAACCTTATTTTTTGCAACTACATACATCTCCACGCTTTTCTTTCGAGAAGAAGGTGGTTTTGTGGTTTTAACAATTTTAAATTCCTTTTTAATCTCTTTAAGTAGGGTTTCAAATTCTTCCCCCTGGAATGCCTTCATTATTAAACTACCGTGGGATTTTAAAATTAAACCAGAAATTTTTAGCACACCCAGTGCAAGATCCAGGGCTCTTACCTGGTCCACATCCTTCACACCACTCAATTTAGGGGAAGCATCTGAAAGAATGATGTCAACTTTTCTCCCGGTGATTTCGAATATTTCCTCAACTGTTTCTTCACTGGTGAAATCACCTGTGATGCCAATGAAGTTATTACCTTCCATGGGTTTGATCCGCTGCAGGTCAACTCCAATCACCAGGCCTTCTTCTCCTACCTTATCCAGGGCGATTTGTGACCATCCGCCGGGAGCAGCTCCCAGGTCAAGGACTATGTCTCCTTTTTTGATAATATTGAACTTGTTATTGAGTTGGAGGAGTTTATAAGATGCACGGGAGTGATAGTTCTCTTTTTTAGCCTTCTTATAATATTCTTCATCCTTCCTCTCTTTGTTCCACTTTTTACTCATGGGTACCAGGTCCTTTGAAGTTAAGTGATTTACAGGTTGAGTTTCCAATCTTTACTATACTGGTATCTATACTATGTTCATCTATTTCCAGCAAAATAATGGACGGTTCAGACATTCGGGGTACTGTTGGACTTCCAGGGTTTAACAGGATAACATCATCAAATTCTTTGATAAATGCCCAGTGGGTATGTCCGGTGATCAGGATTTTAACCCCTAGTTCCATGGCGATGTACTTAAGCTGTTGGGTGTCTCCGCGGGGGTAGACTTCCCCATGGTTTAAACCTAACTTATGACCTTCAATGGTAATTACCTCATTTTTAGGTAGTTTTAAACCATAATATCTATCCATATTTCCCTGTACACACCGGGTAGGGGCTATTTTCTCCAGTTGATCGATTATGTCGACCGACACCAGGTCTCCGGCATGTAAAATCATATCAACATCTTTAAACACTTTGAATACCATATCTGGTATTTTTTGAGCCCTTTCCGGTATATGGGTGTCGGATATTACTCCTATTAACATCTTAATTTTAAACCTCTTTTATATCAAATTCTCTTTTATAGCAAATATTATTTCTAATGGGATAACCATCTACATGTATATTTTATATACCATTGTTGATAATATTGTTAAGATTACCAGTTAATCAAATATTATTATCATTAAATTTTATAAAATTTATTAATTTGAGTGATTATCATGCATGAGGTAATTATATGCGAAAAGCCTAAAGCATCAGAGAAAATATCAACAGCCCTGCCTGGTACAAGGGTTAAGAAGAATTACAAAAGGGTCACATATTATGAAGTGGAAAATAATGGGAAAAAGACCACCATCCTGACTGCTGTTGGACATCTGTATTCTTTAGCACCTAAAAATAGAAAGAAAAGGAAGTTCGACCTAGAATGGGTGCCGCTATATCAGAAGGATAAATCAAAGAAGTACACCAAGAACTATGTGGATGCCATTAAAAAGCTTACAAAAGACGCAGATAAGTTTATACATGCCTGCGATTACGACATAGAAGGAACTCTCATTGGATATAATGCACTTAAATACGCTTGTGGCCAGGAAAGCCTGGATAACACCACAAGAATGAAATTCTCCACCCTTACCAATGAAGATATTATGGAGGCCTACGAGAATCCCATCCCTTTGGACATCAACCAGGTTGATAGTGGAATAGCAAGGCACGTTCTTGATTTTATTTTTGGAGTGAATATTTCAAAGTATCTAACTGACTCGGTTATGAAATCAACCAACAGGTATATCCAGTTATCGGCAGGTAGAGTACAGACACCTACCCTTGCCATACTAGTAGAACGAGAAAAGGAAATTAATTCATTCATACCAGAACCATACTGGATCATCAAAGCATCTCTGGACCGAGACATTATAGCAGACCATAAAAAGGGTAAGATCTTCAAAAGAACCGATGTTGACAAGATTCTGGCTGATTGTAAGGACGAAGATGCCCTGGTGGAGAAGATTGAATTAAGAAACTCTAAAAAACTCCCACCATTGCCCTTTGACCTGGGATCCCTGCAGTCAGAAGCCTACAACTTATTTGGATTTAGCCCTAAAAAGACCCAGCAGATAGCCCAGAACCTTTATACAGAAGGATACACTTCTTATCCACGTACATCATCACAGAAACTCCCCAAAAGCATTGGTTATCCTAAGATTCTTAAAAAAATCTCCAATTCTACCACATTCCGTAAGCCAATTTCCAAACTCAAAAAACCATACAAACCACGGGAAGGTAAAAAGACAGATGAAGCGCACCCATCCATACATCCTACAGGAGTTCTGCCTAAAAAGTTAGGTAGGGATTATCAGAAACTTTACGAACTCATAGTCTTCCGTTTCATCAGTGTTTTCGGCGAAGATGCAATCGTTGAAACTATGAAAACAAACTTGAAGATAGGAAAACAACCATTCAACTTCACCAGAAAAAGAACTGCTAAATTGGGATGGCAGGAGCAATACCCATTTAGGGCCGTGGAAAATGATGAGTTCCCGGACATCAAAGAAGGAGACAGGTTAAAAGGTGAGGTTAATGATGAGGAAAAAGAAACTAAACCGCCTGCACGATATAATCAGGCTTCTTTAATTCGTGAATTAGAAAAAAGAGGATTAGGAACTAAATCTACCCGTGCTAATATCATATCAATTCTCTATGATAGAAAATACGTTGAAGGTAGGAAGATTGAAGTTAATGTGTTGGGAGAACAGCTTATTGATACTTTGGTTAAGTATTCCAAGAAGATTACCAGTGAAGAATTAACCAGGGAGTTTGAAACTAAATTAGAAAATATACAGAAGGGTAAATCTAAAAAAGAAAAAATTATAGAGGAGTATAAAACTGAAATAAGCTCGATTCTAGATGATATTGAGGAGAACACTCTTAAAATTGGTGAAGAATTATATAACGCTTACAAGGAGAGTATGATCGTTGGTGAGTGTAAATGTGGTAATAACCTGATAGTGATCAACTCACGCCGGGGAAACTCCTTCGTGGGATGTTCCGGATATCCTGAGTGTAAAAATACTTATTCACTTCCCAGGGGAGCGACCATACTCAAGGCAAAATGCGAAAAATGCGGGCTCCCAATGATATCCTTTGGAAAACCCCGGCAGAGGGCCTGTTTGGATCCCAAGTGTGGTAAAGAGGATAAGGAGCCGTCCAATGAAGTGGTTGGTGAATGTCCGGATTGTGGTAATGATCTAATTAAAAGATCAGGACGTTTTGGGGAATTTATTGGCTGTAAAGGATTCCCTAAATGCCGTTACACCAGATCTGTAGAAGAAAATGCCTGATATTAAAATAAAAGCGGATATTAATTGGATATTAACTGGTAATAAGTGGATATTTAGATAGAAAGCGATATTACAATAGAAAAATTAATTTAATTAGAATATTAAAATTTTTTTTAAAAAAAATTAAATATTGAAAAAATACGTCCGAATTTATAATACAAGATAACTCTACCTTATATTTTATATTAAACTTCTTATTTCTCCATTCAAGGCATTTAAAATTGTGATGATTTACTTTGGGGTTTACTTCGAGGTACAAAATTTGGCAAATCCATTTATATAAGTTGATATTAGGTATTATTAATTAAAATAATAAAAAAAATCCGAGGCATCCAATGAATATACGTGAATTTTTTGCTAAATCTAAACCATACCTCATCATTATTATACTTTTTATACTTGTCTTTTCCCTGAGGGCAGAAGCAGTAAACTTATCAAGCATTCCAGATGATTATAAAGCATTATATCAAGATGACACTGGACTGCCTTATTTTAGTGAAATGGACTCGTATTATAACTTCCGGATGACGGAAAATTTCTTAGATCATGGTTACCTAGGGGATACCAAGATAAATGGTACAAACTGGGATTTACATTCCTATTATCCTCCTGGTAGGGAAGCTGCATATACTCCTCTAATTGTCTATCTAACTGCGCTTATCTACCTGTTCGTAAATATTTTTTCCAACGTGCCTTTGACAAATGTGGCATTCTGGACAGGTGCTTTAGTAGCATCTCTTGCTGTTATCCCTGCATATCTTTTCATAAGGAGAATAACTAATGATTACGGTGGAATAACAGCAGGTGTACTGGTTGGGCTGGCGCCTTTCTATTTCTCACATACCTTCGCTGGTTTTTTCGATACAGACATGTTTAATATGATACTACCTATATTAACAGTCTGGTTCTTTGTAGAAAGCATTAGAACAGATAATATGAGAAACAGGACAATTTTCGCGGTATTATCAGCAATTTCAATGTTACTATTTTCACTGGCATGGCAGGGGTGGATTTACATATTCTATCTACTTATCCTTACTTCAATTGTTTACCTGCTGGTTTCGAAGTATCTTTTCGGTTATAAAACCTATGAAAAACCTGGAGAATATGATAGCAAAAAGGAATGGTTCACTAAACAGCCTGTAATATTTTCACTGGTTATATTCATTGTTTTAAGCTCGATATTGGTGATTATTGCCACTGGACCTGCTGGTTTCGCCTCGGCTATTTTAGGGCCTTTAGGATTTACCCAACTACAATCTTCAGTTCAGATTGCATCGTCCTACCCCAATGTATTTGTTTCTGTAGGGGAGCTTCAGATACCGGATGCATTGTCGGCTATAAATAATGTGGGTGGATTTGTAGTATTCGTATTTGGTTTACTGGCTGTTTTCTTGTTGTTCTGGCGTATAAAAATAGGAAAGAAGGTTAATCAAACTAAATCTAAGGAGGACCAGAGTGAGGAAAAATCCAGTCCCCGGAAGAAAAGAAAAAAACGAAGGCGGAAGAGTAAACCTAAAGTTGCAGAAAAACCCAAGAAAAAGGAGCAAAAATATGTAATTCCCCCATTAAATGAGTCCGAGAAAAAGGATTACCTTTTCTATGCTATTCTCATGTTAATATGGATTTTGACAACTGCATATTCCCTTACTCAGGGTGTGAGATTTACAGAACTCTTTGCACTACCAATAGCTCTATCCGCGGGTATATTCGTGGGATTGATGTTTGAATATGTAAAGTCTTACGTTGCAAATACCAAATTACAAACAGTAGTTATGGTAATACTAATTGCGGCGGCTGTATTTGCACCAATTATCAGTGGATATTCCATATCCACTAGTGTAGTTCCAGGAACCAGTGATCCCATGGTAAATTCATTGCACTGGATAAAAAATAACACGTCCCCGGATACGGTGATGACATCATGGTGGGATTTCGGCCATCTTTTCGCCACGGCAGCTGATCGTCCAGTGACCTTTGATGGATCGACTCAGAACAACCTAAGAGCTTTTTGGGTAGCAAAGTCGCTTACCACTAATAATGAAAGTTTATCTACAGGTATACTTAGAATGATGAGTACTAGTGGTGATTTAGGACCTAATACTGTGGAAATTTACACCAAAGAAACAGGGAAAAGTGTTGAAATACTTACCAGCATATTGGGTGTGGATAAGTCCACTGCAACCACCATTTTAACCACAAATTATGGTTTAACAGCAGAACAATCCCAGAATATAACACAGTATACACATCCAGATAACCCGGCACCTAACGTGCTTATAACTAGTTCTGACATGCTGGGCAAGGCCAGCTGGTGGACCTACTTTGCAAACTGGAATTTTGAGACCAACAACAGTACAGGATGGAATTATTTAGAGGGTCAGGCAATGGTTGTCCCTAGCAACGAAACTGGACTCAGTGATAATAGCACCGTTCTTATTGCAAACAACGGAGTTTTTGCCTACATAACCAACGACAACATATCTGCAGGTATCATTAATGTAAACCAATTACAGACCCAGAATATGAGTTCACAACAGCTGGTAAGCGAACTTATAACCGGGTTACAGGATAACACTACCCTCGTTGCAAAACCCCACAGATTGAGTGTGGTAATGAATAATACACTGGTCCAAAATGACATTGTCTCTGAGGAAGGAATTTATTCCATAGCCCTGGTAAATGACAATGGACTCCTTATGGCTTATGTCTATAACCGGGAACTGGAAGATGCCATGTTCACCAAATTATACATATTCAAGGGACAGGGTTTAAACCAGTTTAAATTGGCTCATGAGGAGCTGGGTGTACAAGTCTGGAATTATTAGTCTACAAGGTAGTAATAAAACCATAAATACTACTTTGATTTTTTTTTATTTGAACTAAAAATTAGATGATATGTCTAAATTATATAAATTAAATACAATTAATAGATTAGAAAAAGATACATCATACTTTAGAATTAGAATTGAACTAATTTTTTGTGAATTTTATGGCTATAGATGATAGAATAAAGAAGATAGAGGACGAAATCCAGAAAACACCCTATAACAAAGCCACGTCCCACCATATAGGGAAACTTAAAGCAAAGTTGTCCCGACTAAAGGAGGAATCTCTTCAAAGGAGCAGTTCCGGGGTTAAAGGTAAAGGTTTCCATATTAAGAAAAGTGGAGACTCCACTGTAGTGCTGGTGGGATTCCCTTCTGTGGGCAAATCAACCATCTTAAACCAGCTTACCAATGCTGAGTCAAAGATTGGGGAATATGAATTCACCACCTTGGAAATCATTCCGGGTATCATGGAATACAAAGGGGCTAAAATACAGATTTTTGATCTTCCAGGTATAATTACCGGCGCTTCCAAGGGTAAAGGAAGGGGGAAAGAAATACTCTCAGTATCCCGTAATTCCGATTTAATAGTGGTAGTCCTGGATGTGTTCAACCCCCAACACCTTCCAGTGATCCTTGATGAACTCCGGAATATTGGGATAAGGCCCAACGAATCAATGCCGGATGTCACTGTTAAAAAGAAGAAGATGGGTGGAATCAACCTTTCATCAACTATTCCCCTTACTAAAATAGATGATGGAACCATTAGGTCCATTCTGAATGAATACGGTATACATAGTGCTGATGTACTGATCAGGGATGATGTGAGTATAGATCAATTTATAGATGCACTGGATCCCAACTGTCGTTACAGCCCCATGTTACTGGTGATAAATAAGGTGGACTTGGCAGATGTTGACTATCTAAAAAAGTTAAAATCCAATTTTCCAGATGCCCTGTACGTTGCAGCAGACCAGGGGTACAACATGGATCTTTTGCGGGAGAGAATTTTCCAGCAATTGGAATTAATAAGGATATTTCTAAAACCACAGGGACGCAAGGCAGATCTGGAAGAGCCTCTGATTGTAAGAAAAGAATCTACTGTAGAAGAAGTTGCTTTGAAACTCCATCGTGATTTTGTACGGAATTTCCGCCAAGCACGCGTATGGGGAACTTCAGTGAAATTTCCCGGCCAGAAAGTAGGGTTGGAACACCATCTACAGGACCAGGATGTCCTAAGGTTAATTATAAAAAAGTAGATTTATAAAATTTTATCAAAAAAATAATTTTAAGATTATTCATAACAAACAGATGATAAACTGGTAAATAAATATTGTATTGAGGGAGTTAAAAAATGGTGTTAGATGATATAAAAATTTCAAAAGCAATCATAGAAGGATACATGGACGACTTACTGAATTATACAGACATGGACGTGGCAATAGGTGGTGGAGGACCCTCCGGACTCACTGCAGGATACTACCTTGCAAAAGCAGGATATAAGGTCGCTTTGTTTGAGCGGAAACTCAGCATAGGTGGTGGAATGTGGGGAGGAGGAATGATGTTTAATAAGATCGTTGTCCAGGAGGAAGGCAAAAGGATACTGGATGAGTTCTGCATAGGAACCACAGAGTACGAAAACCAGTACTACGTTGCAGATTCAATAGAATGTACCTCTACCTTATGTTCCAAGGCCTGCCAGGCTGGATTAAAGGTGTTTAATTTAATTGAAATTGAAGACCTGATGATAAAGGATAAAGGTGTGGAAGGACTTGTTTTAAACTGGAGTGCAGTGGAAATAGCAGGTTTACATGTAGACCCCCTTACTGTCAGGTCCCGGGCAGTAATCGACGCCACAGGACACCCCATCGAAATAGTTAAGATAGTACAGGAAAAAATGGGTCAAAAGCTCAACACTCCCAGCGGCAAGATTATGGGAGAGAAGTCAATGTGGGCTGAGAGGGCTGAAGATAAAGTTGTGGACAATACATCAGAAGTGTATCCTGGTCTATATGTTACAGGGATGGCCGCAAACGCAGTATACGGTGCTTTCAGAATGGGGCCAATATTTGGTGGAATGCTCCTTTCTGGAGAAAAAGTAGCTCAGATGCTCATTGAAAAGTTAAAATAATCCGGATATTTAAAAAATTAAATGAATAACTGTTAAAATGATCCTTTTTATAACTGGAACCCCTGGCACAGGTAAAACTGCCATTTCAAAACTATTAAAAGAGCAATTCTCCTTCAATATTGTGGATATCAATAGGTTGGTGGATGATGAAAAACTTTACACAGGTATAGATGAAGAAAAGGGGTATAAAATAGTTGATATACCCGCATTATGCTCTAAATTAGATGATATCATCAGTTGCTTAGATGATGAAGAAGATCTGCTGGTAGAGGGCCATCTATCTCATTTTTGTGATGGAGCAGACAGGGTGGTGGTTCTTCGTGCACATCCAGATATTCTGATGATCCGTCTGAAGGATAAGGGATTTAAAGAGGCCAAGATAGCAGAAAATCTCGAGGCAGAGGCCCTGGATATCTGCGCATTTGAAGCATACCAGAGATATGGTGATCAGGCCAGTGAAGTTGACACCACAGATAAAAACCCACAACAAGTGGTGGATATAATAAAAATGATTATGGATGCAGAAGAAACCTTTCCAGTAGGAAGAGTTGATTTTTCAGAATACCTCCGTTCTTGAATGATTCCCATAGTTATTAGATGTGATTAGTGATTAGATGCATATTATCCAATTTTTAATTCCATAAATATTGGGATTAAGAAACCTTTTTAAAGGGTAAAGTAGATAAATCATTTTATTATTCTTAAGTACATTTACTGGATTTAAACTTAAATTCGTCCTTAGTTGAAATTCAACCCCAAAACTTAAGACATCACAATCAAAGTTACATAGAAGCTCTACAGAGGGTTAAACATTGCGCAGGGGAAGAAGACCGAAATGGATGATAAATGTTGCTGAAGAACGAGTTAACATCCTTTTTAATCGTGCTCAAGAAGAATTAAACCTTAATCGGGATAGATCGAATAGGTACGTACAGATGGCCCTTGACATTTCCAAGAAGTACAACCTGAAGATCGACACCACCTGGAATCGGAGGTACTGTAAAAACTGTCATAAATTCCTCCAACCAGGAGTAAACTGTCAGGTAAGACTGAAAAATTCGCGAGTTGAAATTAAATGCCAGGAATGTGGCAAAATAAGGAGAATACCCTATACCAGAGAAAAAAAAGTGAAACGGAGAAGAAAAATTGAGTTCCATACCATCAAAAAAGGACATAATGAATAGATCCCTCTCCACCATCACCATAAGTATCGGTAAATCCGGGATAGGGGAAAGTGTCATAGCTGAGATAAAACGACAGCTCAAGGATAGAGAAGTGGTAAAGATCAGATTCTCAAAGTCCATCTCAACAGAGAAGAAAGATCATATTAATGAGATCATAGAAAAAACCAATTCAAAACTGGTAGATTTTAGAGGTAACGTTGCTGTATTATTTAAGAAAAAAAGGTAAATATCAAAAAATTATATTTGGAGGATAAATATGACCACAATTTATGACGTACCTGCAGATTCATTGATAAATGAAGTTGCAAAGGATTTAAAGGAAAACAAAAAGATCGAAGCGCCAGGTTGGGCGCAGTTTGTTAAAACAGGCGTTCACAAAGAAAGAAGGCCAGAAAACCCTGACTGGTGGTATGTGCGATGTGCATCCATCCTCAGAAGAATCTATATTGACGGTCCCGTTGGAATAAACAGTCTCAAATCATATTACGGTGGTAAAAGAGATAGGGGCTCAAGAGTAGAGAAATTCCGACCAGGAAGTGGTGCTTTAATTAGAGGAGCCGTACAACAGCTTGAAGCCGTAGGATACATCGAGAAAATACGTGAAGGCAGACAGGTAACTCCTAAAGGCAGGTCCTTTCTGGATAAAAAATCCCACCAGCTCAAAAATGACATTCCAGAACTGGCAAAATATTAATTGGAGGTAATTCATGAGCGATATAGAAGAGATACGCCGCAAGAGAATGGAACAGTTACAACAACAGGCAGCTCAGCAAGCTGCTCAACAACAAGGCGATTTAGCTGAGCAGGAGAGAAAGCGACGTGAACTTGAAGCTCAAAAAAGACAGGTAATGATACAGATACTAACTCCTGAAGCACGAAGTAGACTGGCTAACATCCGCTTAACAAAACCTGAATTCGTCGACCAGATCGAACTTCAACTAATCCAGTTAGCCCAGATGGGAAGGATTAAATCAAAAATAGATGATGAACAACTTAAAGTGCTTCTAAAAAAGTTAACAGGACAAAAAAGAGAGATGAAAATCACCTGGAAATAATTATTTATAATGAAATATTAGAGCAAAATTTGACAATTAACAAATGAAAGCATGTATACTTTACAGTGGGGGAAAAGACAGCTCCCTCATGGCGGTGATACTTGAAAAGTTAGGATATGAGGTGGAACTTGTAACTGTGAACTTCGGTGTATATCCTTCCTTTAAACCAGCAGCACTGTCTGCCCGTAACCTGGGATACACACACCAGGTACTGGAGGCAGATCAGGAGATTATCCATAAAGCAACAGAAATTATTCTGGATGATGGATATCCCAACAACGGACTCAACTACCTTCATCAGGAAGTCCTTCACCGGGCTGCAGATGAATATTCAGTAGTCGCTGATGGAACACGTAGGGATGACCGTACACCAAAACTAGATCCAAGCCAGATCAGGAGCTTTGAAGATTCAAAGAAGGCCCAGTACCTGAACCTAACCGGTTTCGGTCATAAAACCATTGATTATCTTTCAAAAAAATTTTTCAAGATTAAAAAAGAGTTAACCACTGTAAATAATAATTCTGACTACGAAATAGAGATAAGATACCTTATAGATCATTTAAGGGGAGATGGAACTGCCCTTAACATATTTCCAGAACACACACAATCAAGAGTACTAGGATGGAGAGAAAATGAGCAGGAATAAGCCATTAGGCAAAAAATTAAGACTGGCTAAAGCCAACAAACAGAATAGAAGAGTACCTCTCTGGGTAATGCTAAAAACATCAAGAAAAGTAAGAACCCACCCTAAGATGAGGCAATGGAGAAGAAGTAAGATCAAGGCATAATAGCCTTATTTGAGGAGAAAAGATCATGGAAAGAGTTTACACCATACCATTAAGGGATGTTAAAAAGGTACCCCGGACCATCAGGTCCCCCAAGGCAATACGTCTCATTAGAGAATTCATGGAAAGACACATGAAATCTGATGATATCATAATAGACTCATCTGTAAATGAAAAAATATGGGAAAGAGGTATCCAGAAAACACCACCAAAGATAAAGGTAAAGGCCATTAAAGATGAGGATGGTACCGTATCAGTCACCTTGGTAGATTAGTGGTTTGATGATTAAAAGATTAAATCTGAGGGGAAACCCTAATATTGGGGTTTCCATTGCTGTCACTGAAAAATTGGCCATAATACCACCTAAACTTACGCCGGAAACAGTAGCTCTAATTGGGGAATCACTGGATGTGGAAACAGTGGAGACCCTGATAAGCGGGAGTAACCTGGCAGGTGCACTTACCTGCGGGAATTCCAATGGTTTTGTAGTGTCCAAGTATACCTTCGACAGGGAAATTGAAACCTTAAAGGATACTGGTGTAGAGGTGGAGAAAATACATGACAGACTAACTGCACTGGGTAACATAATGCTGGCCAATGATTTCGGGGCCATAGTAAATCCATTGCTCTCTGATGAATCAGTGGAGCGGATATCTCAGGTTTTGGATGTTGATGTAGCTAAAGGAAGTATAGCGGAATTCAAGATTACTGGTGCTGTGGCGGTTGCAACCAACAAAGGGGTGTTGCTACATCCATCCGCAAGTCAGCGCGATATTGAACTGGTAGAAAAGATACTTAAAGTACCGGCCGATGTGGGAACAGTTAACCATGGTACATCACTAGTTGGGGCATGCGCAGCAGCCAATTCTAAGGGAGTCCTGGTAAGTTTAGACACCACGGGGCCCGAAATTGCAAGAATAGAAGAAACATTTGGTTTTCTAGAGGGATATTTATGAAGACAAAGATATTTAGGATTCAGGGTAAATTTATGATGGGTAACGCTTTAAAACCCTTCACCAAAGAATTAAAAGCTACAAATGAAGAAGAAATAAGGGAAAGGATTTATTCAGAATTTGGTAGCAAACACCACATCAAACGAAATAAGATTAAAATAGAAGACATCACCGAGATTTCTGCTGATGAAGTGCTTGATCCAGTAGTTAAAGCCCTCCTTAAGGAGTGATTAAAGTGGAAGATAGAGAACGTCTGAATCAACTTGTAAACGAGCTTAACTTGTACAAGGAACAGGCAGAAATTTTAAACCAACAGGTGGACACTGTACAGGCCAACATCGCCGATATCACCATTGCCCAGGAAACTCTGCAAACCATTAAGGATAAAAAGGACACTGAGACACTGGTACCCATTGGTGCCGGATCATTCATCATAACTGAGATCAAAAACACAGATGAAATAATAGTTGGATTAGGTTCCGGGGCAGCCGTAAAGAAGAAGATATCTGATGCAGAAGAAAGTATCAATGAACAGAAAAAGGATTTAGAGGCAGTGGTTAGTAAAATTACAGATCAGCTTAATAAGATGAATGAGCTCATCATTCAAAAGACACCAGAAGCTGAAGCCCTCATTCAGAAACTGGAAGGGACTGAAAATCAGATCAAATAAACTACTTTTTTTTAAACATCAAATTTAGTCTGAAAAAACTTGAATTAGAAATTTATAAAGGTGAACTTCTTTGTTTGAATCACTTAAAAAGAAACTCTCTAGTACTGTTGGTAAAATTACTGATAAATTATCCAAAGAGGAAGAAGAAGCTAAAAAGAGTGAGGACCAAGATAAGTCTGAAGCAGCCCAGAAGGCTGGTAAAACCGACACAAAGAAGGCCCCTAAATCTGAGGTTAAACAAGAAGAAAAATCAGAAAAAAGGAAGGAAAAATCTGATACAAAGGAGCCAGAGCAGGAAGATTCCTTAAGTGAAGAGATGGAACCCTCAGAAAAGGAGAAAAAAGGTCTCTTATCCTTCGTCCGACATAAAACCATCTCAGAAAAGGACGTGGATGATATTCTATTCGAACTGGAGATGTCCCTTCTGGAAGGGGATGTGGCTCTGGAAGTGGCAGAAGAAATAATAAACTCTGTAAAAGAAGACCTGGTTGGCCGGAAGATCAAACGAAAAAGTGATGTTTCAGAATTTACTAAAGAAGCCCTTAAAAATGCAATATCTAAAATATTAGAAGTAGACAGCCAGAATATAGATGAACTTATCCAATTGAAACAGAAACAGGGTGAACCCCTTAAGATCATGTTTGTGGGCATAAACGGTACTGGAAAAACTACCACTATAGCCAAGATAGCCACGCATTTCATGGAGAAAGGTTACAAACCAGTAATGGCAGCTTCTGATACATTCCGAGCAGGGGCTATTGAACAGTTAACCCACCACGCAGATAAAATCGGTGTTAAAATAATAAAACACAAAAAGGGTGCAGATCCAGCGGCAGTTGCATTTGACGCCGTAGAACATGCCAAAGCCAAGCAAAAAGAACTGGTACTTGTTGACACAGCTGGCAGAATGCAGACCAACGTAAATCTCATGGATGAAATGAAAAAGATTCAGAGGATCATAAAACCAGATCTTATACTATTCGTTGGCGATGCATTAACTGGCAACGATGCTGTAGAACAGGCCAGGAAATTCGATGATACAGTGGGTGTAGATGGAATAATACTAACCAAGGCAGATGCAGATGCTAAAGGAGGAGCAGCATTATCCATCGGGCATGTGATAAACAAACCCATACTCTTTTTAGGTACAGGACAGTCATACTCCGATATAATGGAATTTAAGCCCGAATGGATGGTTGAACAGGTGTTTGGGGAATAATTTTTTAATTTTACTTTTTACCGCCAAAAACAGCCCCCTCAACATACCTCCACATCACATCAACTTTTTTAAATCCAATCTCACGTAGCCAGTCTAAATGGTTCATTAATGGTGCGGGATGATCTTCCTTGTATGCTGTTGGCGCCCATTTCTCTTCAACTTCCTTTAATGGCATGGATTTAAGCATGAACTCCTTCCATTGTTCATGGTTTGTTCTGTCTAGATATTCGCTGGAAGTGAGAACCTGGTCTGCAATGAGTAAAACACCCCCTGGGTTGAGGGCTTCATATATCTTCTGATAAATGGTTATCTTCTCTTCATCAGTTTGCAGGTGATGCAGTGCCAGTGAGGATATAATCAGGTCATAATTGTTTTCACCATAATGGAAGTCGCGCAGATCAGCCACATGAAATTCTATATCATCAAATTCAGACAGTTTATATTTGGTTATGTCGATCATGTTCTCTGCTAGGTCGATGCAGGTAACATGTGCCTTGGGGTATCTCTTTTTAACTTCTCTGGTTATGTTACCAGTTCCACATCCCAGATCCAGGACTTTAATTGGTTTGGAACTCTCGAAGGGAATACTCCTGATTAGTGAATCTATCATTTCCTTATAGTTGGGGATTAACTTCAATATTAAACCGTCATATTCTTCTGCTTCTTCTTCAAAATGGTTTTTAACATCTTTCAAGGTTAATGTCTCCTGTAAATAAATTCAGTTTCCATGTTTAAATTATAGTAACTGGTCTGCATATTCCCTTAACGGTACCAAACGTATAAACTGTAATGTGATGACCACGGAAAACTTATCATTACCTTTCATTTCCTGGGTGATATGCCGCTTCCGGAGTTCAATAATAAAAACCTCTATTTTTATATGTTTGTTAGTTCATTTTTTAGGAATATTAAATTTTTGAATATTATAACCAATAACATTATATAATAGTTATTAACCATTTACTAATCTTATGGGGTGAGTGAGTGTTTACAAAAGCAAATGCTAAGATACTTTTATTTATAATAGGGTTTGTTTTTTCAATTTTCATGTTTTTTGGAGTTGTTTCAGCGGCTACTTTGAATGCTACTGAAGCAGAATTAGCTGCGTCAGGAGTTAAAAATTTTACAGAAACATATAATGATGTACCCGGGTATGTGGTTGTAAATAATAAGAATAGTTCTTCACCTTCCTTTTTAAAAACAGCTACTACATGGACTATCCAACTTAACAACGGTGCAACTACACCAGTAACAATAAGTAGTGTAAATGCTCCTACAGGCCCTTCTGGATCAGCTACGGGTACTTTATCTAAATCAGAATATTTAACAGTTGCAGCTAATGTAAAAAATTTCATTGCTTCTAATGGTCGGGCACCTAATTATGCAAGCAGTTCCCTCGGAAATATACGCTATGAATCGTTACTGTATACATATTCTAAGGTTTTAGACTTTTATAAATCAAATGGTAGGTTACCAAATACAGTTTCAGTAGTATATGTTGTAGGTGTAAGAACTAGTGGTGTAGTTATTCCGCCTCAGGATTATGCACCCCCAATAGTAACTGCCAATCCTGTAGGTGGAGTATATAATTCTGCAAGAATTGTTACGTTAACAGCAACTGATAATCGTGACCTCCATCCATCTATTTATTATACCCTTGATGGTTCAACACCTACAACCTCAAGCACGAGATATACAAACCCAATTAATATCAATACTCCCGGTAACACAATTTTGAAGTTCATGGCTAGAGATGCATCCGGTAATCAAGCGGCAGTTCAAACCATGACTTACACATTAAAACTAGTAAAAAACATTAGAACTGGTAATATTTATACATCGATACAAAGTGCAATAGACGATTCTTCAACCTTAATTGGAGATACTATTCAAGTACATGCAGGTACATTTACAGAAAATATTCTAATTACTAAAAAACTTACACTAATGGCCGCTACAGGCGAAAATATAATACTCCAATCCCCAAATTCATACGGTCCTATTATAACTATAAATTCACCTGGAAATGGTACCACAATCCGAGGTTTTATTATAAATGGATCCACAAGTACAACCGGAATATTTTTACATAATGTTTCAGATTGTGTTATAACTGGTAATACTATAAATAATGATGTAAGTAATAATAATGCAAATGGTGTTACATCATATAGAGCAATAAATTGTACTATTAGTGAAAATGATATAAATCATAACGGTATGGGCATTTGGTTAACATATAATTCAACTAGTAATAATATTCAACATAATTCTTTAACCTACAACAATTTTAATGGAATTCAAATTGATAACTCAAATAAAAATACTGTACAGGATAATATAGCATCTTATAATAAAGGAGATGGAATTTATATTTACTATTCTAATTACAATAATATTCTGAATAATACTGCAATGTATCAAAATAATGACTTCGGTAATGCAGGGATTAGTGTTTATAGTAGCTCTTATAATTCAGTTTTGAATAATATTCTAAAATATAATGGTTTTGGATTATATCTTGGTCATAGTTCAAATAACACAGTAAGAAAAAATACGATAACCAATAATGGACATGGCATCTACATAATGAATTCTTCAGATAAAATAAATTATAACAATATTTACAGTAACAGTAAGATTGGACTTATTAATAATGGTGGAGGAACATCAGATGCAACACATAACTGGTGGGGCCATAATAGCGCTCCAACCCAAGGGTCTACCGACGGAAAAGATTATTATAATAACGGAGTGTCATGTCCTATAGAACCATGGTTACTTCAAAATGCAAATGCCTATATAATAGCTAATGAAAACACCCAACTGCTATTTACAACCATACAAGAAGCAATAAACGATTCCACAACTTCTCCCGGCGACACTATACTACTAAACAATAGAACTTATAATGAAAATATCATTATCAATAAAAAAATTAACGTAAAAGCAGATGATGATGCAAACCCATCCATAATAGGCACAATAACAATTAATTCTGGCGGAAGCGGCACAAAAATACAAGGATTAACAATAAATGGTAACATCAATTTAAATGCCAATAATTGTACTATAATAGATAATATTATAATTGGAAATGGAACTTCTGGAATTATCGCTTCTAATTCAATTAATAACAAAATAGCATATAATGACATTACCAGCAATGGTTTTAATGGAATCCAAAGTAATTCTAGTTCTAATAATATTAGTTATAATACTATTCATGGTTGTATAACTGGAATTTATTCAGAAAACTCAAATAACACCATAATAGGTAATAGTATCATCAATAATTATAATGGAAGTTATACTTATAATTCTACAGATACAATCCATTTCAACAGAATAACAGAGAATACATACGGACTTAAAAATGAAATAGGCACAATAAATGCAAATAATAACTGGTGGGGCACTAATAATCCAACTAGTCCTGGTGACATTTGGGTCGTAAGTGGAAGTGTTGACCATACTAAATGGCTAGTTTTAACCATAAATGCTTCACCAACCAATTCGGGTGGGAATTCAAGTGTAACAGCAGATTTAACCCACAATAACCAGGGTGAAGATACATCATCACAAGCTTCGATACCAGATGGAGTGCCGATAAACTTTATTACAAATAATGGAACCATTATTAGTCAAGCTTATACTCTTGGTGGCCGTGCTTCCACTATTTTAAATTTAAATACCATACAACCTAATAACGTTACAGTTTCCACATCACTTGACAATCAAACTGTCTCCACAACTAGATTTATAACCACAGGAGTAGCAGTATTGAATATTACCAGTACAGCTATAGACAATTCCACAAGCCAAACATTAAATATCACATACAATATCCCATTAAATGAATCTGTAACTTGGCTTAGTATTGTCTGGATACCAACAACAATCAATGGAATAACAAACCCAGCAGAAGAATTACAAGTAATTGTAAACGGAAACATTGTACTAGACAAACTCATCTATAATAATAATGGACTCAACACAGATACTTTAACATTTAACTTAGTATATCCTGGAGTTTCTGGATTTAACATCACATTTACAGACCCCGATGATTCTAGCATGAAGACTTTAAATTTCCCAGGAAATAATATTAATAAAACAAGCACAATCGTGTATAATGGTACTCCTTATGAAGGTGTGCATAGCTTTGCAATAGCCACAACAAAAATATCAACGGAGTTATTTAATCACTGGTTAAATAAATCTTCATTTTACCAGTCCCCTGGTGGTTTAAGCGATGCTTATGCTACTTTTATGACATCTTTAATGGTGGAATATGCCAATGATGTAATGGCAGAAAGTGTATCATCTGATTTAAATATTACATGGAGTCGTACACGTCCTGTTGTAGTTTCTACGCATCAAGATGCAAAAGAAGTATACCTAACCCTAGATACTGATCACACTATGGGAATGACAGCTGTTGGCACATCTGATGAGTTATGGATCTTTAATTACCTTACCTCTTCATCAATATCATTTATTGAATACATCGTAATGAATAGTGTGACAAATTCATCTTATCAGTATTTTGGTGTTGATGATGCATTTGGCTCTGTACTTGTAGATATGCTCGGAATTTATGAAGTTAACAACGAGTCATTAAAATCATACTTACAAGACAATTATCTTATAATAAAATCAGAAAATAACTATAATTATATAGTTATAGATCTTAAAACCGGTATTGTAAGGGATATAAACACTATTAGCAATTTTTGCGGGTCAACTATAACATATGAAGTACAGCCTATCATATGCTTTAATTCATACGGTGATCCTAATATTGGTTATCCAGTCTCTTGGTTTGGCGATCCGTGGGAAAGATTTACGGAAACTTTCGGATGGGATGGAAAAGGAAAAATTTTCTTAACATCAGGGGGATATGCCAATCCATACATCGATCAAATTGGTGCATTGGGTACATTAAAAGTCACAGGTACAAAAGGTAGTACTACTTTTAATGGAAACCCCTCTGAAGAATGGGTTTGGGGACCAGCATTAGATATAACTGGATTGTTTGAACCAATACCGGATAATACGATAAGTCTTACACTAACTCCGCCTGATAACGATACTTTAATAGGTCAAACTTATGGATTATCTAGTTTATGGCTAGTACAAGCAACCCCTGAACTACCAAATCTACCCATAAACATGACAAGTATAGACGACATAATAAATCCAGAGGACGAATATACTCCAGAAGAAGAACAATATGATCTTATCCACGCTGCATTAGATTTTATTGGAGCCGGCGTATATTATAATAGGGCAATTAATGTTGAAGATGAAACTATAGGTATAACGGAAGAAGGAAAAAATATTAAAATGTCGAACAAAGCCGTAGATTCGTTTGGTAAGGGATTGGATAAAGTTATAGGTGCTTTATTTGGCACAAGGAGTTGAGAATATGATCAATTGGAAATTTGTAATTATTGGGGTGGTTTTGCTCCTAATACTTGGAATATTGTTTAAAATAGTGATTGGTGGTATTTTACTTGGTGTTTTAATTTCCTGTGTTGTTGTGGGGTATCTAGTAAATAAAGGATATAAAAATGGGGCTAAAAATGGGTTAATAACAGGATTCATCGGTGAATTAATATATGGAAGTTTATTTGTTTTATTTATTGCTACACCACTTTCAATGAAAACAGTTCTAATATCATTAGGTTTGGGTTTTTTCAGTGGCATTGGTGGTGCAGTTTTGGGTTTAATTGGTGGAATTATTGGCTCTTTGATAAGAACGAAATTTAATCCTTCAAATTTTTGATATTTCAGGAAGTTTTATCATAGTAAGAATATAAGAATAGTTTGGTGCAAAGGCACACTCACAGTTACAAATATGGGTAATATTCGTTAAAATTTAAACCATTGGTACAATTTTTTTGCAATTTTATATGCTTTTGGTGGGTGTATTGGTTCATTTATTAAGGAATAAACGGGATTTTGGTGTGTGTTTTTCTGAAAAGGGTGTGTTGAAATAGAAATAGTAGATAGGGATGTATGTTCTTGTAATAGGTCTGGTTGGGATATCTTTAATTTGTGTTTCTATATTATTCGATATTATTTTGATTTGTTCTTTAATTTTTGGGTTAATCATTGGTTATTTGATGTTTAGGTTTAGAAATGGAGTTTTAAAAAATTTATTGTTGGGTTTTGTCTGTGGGTTAATAGTTGGAATTTTCTGTTATTTTAGTATTTTCATCATATCCGGAACATTCTCTATTCATTATTCATATATTATTACACTTATTTTTGTATTTGCATTAATTGGAGGTGTAGGGAGTGTTTTAGGTGTATTGATAAAATATTTGAGATTCGACTCTGATAATTGTTTAATATGGCTTGAGGAGGGTGATGTTTTGTTTGATGCTGGGAAATTTGATGATGCAATTAATTTTTATGATAAAGCATTGGAGAAAGATCTTGGAAATATCGATGCATTGGAGGGCATTGCTGATGCCTTTAGAGAACTTGGAAACTACAAAGGAGCATTGGAGTGTTAATGATGAAGCTCTGGATATTGACAATGAAGATGCAGAGCTATGGTTTAATAGGGGAGAAGTATTGAAAGAACTTAAAAGATATGATGATTCATTAGATTCATTTAACAAGGCTTTAAATGCTAGAACCAGACTGTGAATCAGCTTAAAAATGAAAAAAGAACTCACACAAATAAGAGAAGTAATATAAAGATATTCCCCATTCCTTGTTGTCGGTTTAAATGTTTTTTGAGACAACAACTGTGGTGAATCTTAATGTAGGATGGCAAAACAACTTCCTAGTTTAGCAATCCATGTATAAAATATACAGTAACTTTCAAGTGGGAAGGGAAGGTATAAATTTTCTTAACAAGTTCTATGTAGTAATCCATATCTTGAAGAATTGCTGTACTTGGTGCATTTAAAGTCAAAGGTACAAAAGGTATACTACTTTAATGGAAACCCCTCTGAGAGGGGTTTGGGGACCAGCATTAAATTTAAGTGGATTGTTTAAACCAATCCTGATGGTATACCCGTTAATTTCACAACTAACTTTGGAAACATAATCAGTTCAAGTTACACAATTAAAGGCAAAGCAACAACTATCTTAAATCTGGGCAGCACACAAAATGCAACAGTTACAGCTGAAGCATCGGCTGATCATCAATCTGCTTCTACAACAGGACTTATAGCAACTGGAACAGCAGTGTTAAACATTATAAGTACAGCCATAGACAATTCTACTGGCCAGCCACTTAACATCACTTATAACATTCCATTAAATAGTTCTGTTACTTGGATTAGTGTTATTTGGATCCCTACGGGCATGTTTTCTGATGAATTAAAAATAATAGTAGATGGAACAGTAGTAGAGGATAAATTTTTTCATAATTTAGCTTACATAACATGGATGAACAGTTATTCACCATCAGTATTTGATGCTATTTTGGATACTAATTTACAATTTGGTAATGGAAATGTATTAACAGCATTCTGGAATAATCTGGCGACAACATACAATCTAAATGCCACAGAACTTTCATTTGTTCAAAATCATCGTCTTGATTTCATAGACAACATGATATTCAACATTGAATATCCTGGTATATCTGGATTAAATCTGACTGTAACAGATCCAGAAAGTAATATTGTGACAAATTTAAACTTCCCTGGAAATGTTATCCACAGAACAAGCCAAATTATATATGGTGGTTCTCCATATGAAGGTTTAAAGAGTTTTGCGATTGCCACCACTAAAGTAACCAATGATGTAGTAAATTACTGGTGGAGTCAATACTCTCTTTATCAATCTCCTGATTATGCTGCCTTTGTTGCGTTTTATACAGCTTTATTGGTAGAATATTCTCATGATCAAATAGGAGATAATATTGCAGCCGATTTAAATGTCACATGGGCCCGCACCAGTCCCATTATAGTCTCTTTTGGTGATGACTTTTTTGAAACATATCTGACTTTGGAAAGTGATCATAGCATGGGAATGACCGTTGTAGGCACGCCCGAAAATGTAAGAGAATTTAATTTTGTCACTTCTAGTAATATTTCAGTAATAGAATTTGTTATAATGAACAGTATGAGAGACTATTTATATCTGTCTTCTCCTAATGTTAATTTTAGTTCTGTGATGGTGGATCTGGTCAATGATTATTTATTTGATCCCGAGTCTTTAGACATTTCTGTGCAGAATGGCTTCATCATAATTAGTTCTGAATTCAATAATGGTATGTTTATAGTGATCGACCTTGAAACTGGTATTGTAAGGGATATAAACACAATTAACAATTTCTGTGGTGTAAACCTTATTGTGGATCTTAAAGCCATTGCTCACTTTACGCCAAATGGGCCAACTAGTATTTTTGGGCATCAGCTTGTTTATGGGCCGGTTGATCTCTATTGGGATGGTTTAGCAGATAAGGTTTATATTGCTAACGGTTACTGGTTCTATGGTAATCATGACCCTATAAATGACCAGATATGGGCTGCGGGCGAATTTGTTTTATTGGTGAATGGTATTGAAGTTTATACTTTTGGTGATTCTGATGGAGGTGTAGTTTACCACGACGACATAGATATTACTAGCTTCTTACATATAGGAGTTAATACCATCACAGTCGTTATCAATAGTTCTGGCGATACAATAGGTAATTCATGGCTATGGGCAATCGCACACTATTACCTTAACATAGAAAAGAAACCTCCACTGACGTTCCCAATTCCGGCACCTGATGCTCTTCCAGTTCCATACCCATGGGATATGTCCAGTCCACCATTCAATGATCCTTCAAAGGCCCCATTAGAATTAAATGATATTGATGACATCTTTAAAGAATATAATGTACCATCTCCGGAAGAAGTTGCCGTGGCAGCCGGTATAGTAGGTATTATTATAGCAGGAATAATTTTAGGTAGTATGGGAGTAGCAGCATAAACCTCTTCAGATAAAGCTATATTTGAGTAAATTTAAACACTGTTTGGCTAGGGGTGGTTTTAATGAAGACAGGGTCAAAAATAATTATAATTGGTTGTATTCTTATAATTACAGGATTACCATTATTTTTGTTATATGGTAAATTGTTACCTCACATATTTCTTGTGTTGATGGGGATTTTCTGGATTGTATGGGGTTTATTTAAGAACAAAGGTTATTTTAATAAAAATTATTATATGGCTATTTTTGGCTTAATTGCGTTATGGGGATTAATGTTACTTTATATCTTCTTATTTAGAAATAATGAATATTTAAGAAGTATTTATATATTTTATATTCTAGTTGGACTTTTTATATTTCTCTTGATCCGTTTTGGTGTATTTTATATTCGTAGATATAAAGAGCTTAATTAATAAGAAGCTGAAATTTTAATGGAATATATAATAATAATTACCTGTCATTCATGGTGTTTAATAGCAATATATATTAACATTTCATAACCTTACATTTCCATGGGTGATATGCAACTTCCCTGAGATAGTGGTTCTCCTATTATCTAGGGGATAAGGTGGGTGAATCTTAGCTTCAATTTTCTACTTTTAACCCTGGTAAGGTACACTTGAAGAATTTTTGATCCTGAAATTCAAATGAATAAAATAAATAAATGGAACGAAAGATAATACTATGGTATATAGATATGACCGCTGATGAATTGAAATGTGAATTTTGCCGTAATGTATTTGACCTTCCAGAGATTAGAAACCGTACGGGAATTTTCCGTGATCGAACCGATGCTGGATTTAAATTGTCCAAGATGCTGGTTGAATTTAGAGATAGTGATGTATTGGTCTGCGGGATACCCGCTGGTGGGGTTCCAGTTGCAGCCCCCCTTGCACAGGAATTAAACCTTGATCTGGATGTGGTGGTGGTAAGTAAATTAACCCTACCCTGGAATACAGAGGTGGGGTACGGTGCTGTGGCTTTCGATGGTACATTGAAGATCAACCCTGTTTTAAAATCTCAAATGGGACTCAACTCTGGAGAAATTGAAAAAGACGTTGCACTAACCACAAAAAAGGTCCAGAGACGTTTTAAGGATTTCAGGGGAGATAAAACCTTCCCGAATCTTGAAAATCGTACGGTAATTCTGGTGGATGATGGTATAGCTTCTGGCTTCACGATGATGGTTGCTATTGAATCAGTCAAGAATAAAGAGGCAAAAGATGTGATGGTAGCAGTGCCCACTGCCCCATTACAGGCGCTTGAAAAGATATCTTCAGAAGTGGACAGGATATACTGCGCCAACATACGTGGAGGTCCGGCATTTGCAGTTGCTGATGCCTATCAAACCTGGTACGATGTGGAAGAAGAGGATGTCATAACTATTTTAAAGGATTTTAACTTAAAGGACTAAAATTAATTTTTAATAATTTTTTAAATAAAATATTTAAAATGATAAAACATTCAAATGTTGTGTAATTAGGAGGATTTTATATTTATGCTTGGAGAAAAAGAACTTACAAAATTATTTCCCGATTTTATAGATACTGTACAGGCATCGGGGATTGATTTAAAACTGGAAAACGTGTTTATACAGAAAAGTGCCGGGTCTTTAATTGATAATGAGAAAACACTCCCTGAACTCGAGAGATTAAAGCCTCCTGTTTATACTTTGAAGCCCAAAACAGCATATTCAGTTACTATCGCTCCTAAAATGAAAATACCAAAGGGCTACGCCCAGCTCTACTTACCACGTTCTACACTCAACCGGTCTTTTATCTCGGTACATACTGCTGTGGGTGATCCTGGATTCTATGGAACACTACAATTTTTACTGTATAACTATGGGGATTTCGATTACACCATAAAGCAGGGCGACAGAATTGCCCAGGCAGTGGTGTTTCCAGTAACAGGTTCAGGGGAATATGATGGTAGTTACCAGGAAAAATAAGTTTAAAATATTTAGCCACCTAAACTGGTATCACCATCGGTGCCTTTAGTTATATTATCGTCTATAGTGGTTTTTATGCCATGTCTAATTCATTTTTTAACTCTTTTTGGATGCATCTTTCATTTAATAACTGTAATCCCTTAATTTTACTCAGTATTTGATGATTTACAATATAAATTGCTTTAATTTATTTAATACTATTTTCAATTAAATTTAATAGAAGCGCCATTAATATATAAGGACATGAGTAATGGTCAGATATTTGCCGAAGTCTTGATAGAGATACTGAAGTCTGAAGGTGTTAAATACATATTCGGACATCCTGGAGAGCAAATACTACCAGTTTATGAAGCACTAAGGGAATCAGATATCGAACACGTGCTCATGCGTCATGAACAGGGAGCAGCACATGCTGCAGATGCATATGCAAGGATATCAGGAAAATTCGGAGTCTGTATTGCTTCAGCAGGTCCTGGGGCCTTAAATCTTACCATGGGTGTTGCAACTGCTTATAAGGATTCAGTACCTATGTTGGTGATCACCGGAGATGTACCTACCAATTTAAAAGGTTGCAATGTTTTCCAAGAAGTTGACATAATAAAAGTACTTGAACCAATTACCATCAAAAGCTTCAGTATTAAAACACCTGAAGACGGCATACTAAAATTAAATGAAGCCATAGAATCGTTAAAAATTGGTAAAACAGGCCCTGTGCATCTTAACATTCCGAATGATGTTTTAGGTTATGAAGTGGATAGTTCTGTGGTTAATGAAATTAGTTTACCTCAGCCGAATGACTCTGAAGTTCAAAACAAAGACTTGGATTCAGCAATAAAGCTTCTCAAGAAAGCACGAAAACCCCTTATAATTGCAGGTGCAGGTATATTCTGGTCTAAAGCTACAAATAAGCTTCTTACTTTTGCAAATAAAAATAAAATCCCAGTATCAACCACTTACCATGCCCGCGGACTATTTCCAGATGATAACCCTCTGTTTTTGGGAATGATAGGTGTAAGGGGTACAGAAGCATCCCGGCTGGCAGGTGAAAAAGCTGATGTCATCATTGCACTTGGTTCAAGACTTTCTGAAAGGACCATGGCCCATGTTGGGAAATGTAGTATAATACAGGTTAATCTGGATGGTAAGGTTCTAAAGGGTGATGTAAATATTGAGGCGGATGTGGGAACATTCCTTGATGGGATTATGGACTTAGATCTCACCGGTTATAGTGACTGGGTGGAAGATTTGGGTAAATATTCAAAGTACCATGAAATAGAAACAGAATATATGGATATCCCGATAAAACCGCAAAGAGCTATAAAAGAGATTCTGGATGCTGCAAAAGATTCGATAGTTGCGGACGATGCTGGATCCCACACAACATGGATTACCCTACTTCAGAAAATTAAAGAACCCGGTACATTCATTTTCTCAGGTGGATTTGGTCCCATGGGATACGCCCTACCAGCAGCTGTAGGGGCGTCACTTGCAAAACCACAAAAATCAGTGGTGGTGGTAGTGGGGGACGGTGGATTTCAGATGACTTCCCAGGAACTAGCCACCATCAAACAGTTGAAACTCCCGGTAACCATATGCCTGGTTAACAACAGTACCCTGGGCATCATTAAGCAATGGCAGAAAATGAATTATGGGAAAACCTATCAGGTGGAACTGGAAAACCCAGATTTTATTAAATTGGCAGAATCCTATGGTATAGGAGCAACTCGCTTGAATTCACCTGGTGAAGTGTACCCTGCTGTAAAACAGGCCATTAATTTAAGAAAACCTTACTTAATTGAGGTGGTGGTGGATCCAAAAGAGGAAATACCATTACCCTCCAAATATTAATGAATTTTATATTTAAAAGGATATGATTTTCTAATATTAATTTAGAGTTAAATGTGTAATATTAATTTGGAATTAATATTATAAATATTTTAGAGATATATATTATACCATTGGTGATTAGATGAAAGTATTAATGATAAATCCTCCTTACACCTCTTCAAAATACAGATTTATAGGATTGGTGGCACCGCCTCTAGGCATAGCATATATTGCGGCCTTCCTGGAGACAGGTGGAATTGATGTTAAGATAATTGATGCCCCAGCTGTAGATATGGACTATGAAACCATTCAAAGGGAATTAATTAACTTTGCACCTGATGTGGTTGCCATCACATCAGTAACACCCACACTTGAAAGCGCTCTTAAAGTAGCCAGTATGGCAAAAATGACATGTCCTTCTGCCTTCATTGTTTTAGGAGGATATCATCCCACCTTCACCTATCCTGAACTTATAAAACACGATTTCATCGACGCGATTGTACGTGGTGAAGGGGAGTACACCATGCTGGAGATGGTAAAGACCCTTCAGAACGGGGGTAATCTAAAGGATGTAAAGGGAATAGTTACTCGGGATTTTATCACACCCTTCCGTCCAGTAATTGAGGATCTGGATAGCATACCATTTCCTGCCAGGCACTTGCTGCCCATGGATGATTACAAGATCATGAATATGAAATTGCCTGTAGGAACCCTGATTTCTGGTAGGGGATGCCCATATCAATGTTCATTCTGTGCATCCTCTGCAATGCACGGTAATAAGCTGAGGTTAAGGTCAGCCACCAGTGTGGTTGATGAAATGGAACATCTGGTAGATGATCACGGTGCAAAAATGCTGGCCTTCATGGACGACACATTCTGTCTTAACAAGCAGAGAATAAATGACATCTGTCATGAGATTAAGGAACGGAAATTTGACAACTACTGGGGATGCACCGCCCGAGTGGATACCATATCCGAGGAATTGCTCTTGAAGATGAAGGATGCAGGGTGTATAACCCTGTTTTTGGGTGTTGAATCCGCAGATCAGCAGAACCTCAATGAATTAAATAAGAAAATCACCATCACCAGGATTAAAAAGACATTCGAGCTCACAAAGAAGATGGGCCTGCGAACTATAGCATCTGTGGTTCTGGGCATGCCAGGTGACACCAGGAATAGTATAGAAAACACCATCAAATTTGTAAAGAAGTTAGAACCAAACTATGCCATATTTTCACTGGCCACACCCTATCCTGGCACTGATTTTTACCTGAAATCCAAGGATGACCGTTTGCTGAAGACCAAAGACTGGTCTAAGTTCAACTTGCTAACCCCTGTGATGGAAACTGTGGACTGTTCACTGGATGAGCTTAGAAAACTCCAGAAAAAAGCATTTAAAGAATTCTATGCCCGGCCTTTATATTTACTGAAACAGGCCCGGATGGATGGACCGGTACTCTTTAAAACAGCCTTTGCTATTTTGAAGGACATTTAACTAACTATTTATTCGATATCTATTTTTTTATATCTGGAAAGTTATTCTTTTTAATATCAGGAAGTTATTCCAAATATCCCTTAAAAATCTCAAATTAAAAAATAATAATTAAAATAAAAAAAATAAAAGAATTGAAGCTTAATCGATTAGATAAGCCTCTTCTACCGCTCCAACACCTTCTCCAAGACAGACATCTAAGCCAAGTTCTTTGAGGGTCATCTCTAGTGCGGCTATGGTTGTGATTATTTCCCTTTCTGTGATGTTACCCATATGGCCTATACGGAATACGTTTCCTTTAAGGTGGTCCTGACCTCCAGCTAATACTATCTTGTATTTATCAAGCATGGTTCCACGTAACTCTTTATCAGTTACACCTTCAGGCATTTTAATTGAAGTAACAGTGTTTGAGGAAACATCTGGTTGGGCAAATAATTCCAGGCCCAGGGCTTCGACACCATTCCTTGTGGCTAAAGCAGCTAATTCATGTCGTTTAACCCTCGTATCCAGCCCTTCCTCCATTATTACTCTTAATGCTTCACGCATGGCGTACATAAGTGATACTGATGGTGTGTAGGGTGTTTCTGGTGGTGTACTAGACCCGCTTTTGCGGTATCTTTTCATATCGAGATAATAAGAACTGGTAGGGGTTTCATCTACTACCTTCCAAGCGTCATCACTAAAGGTAATGGCGGACATACCTGGTGGCGCGGCCAGACATTTTTGGGAGCCTGTAACACAGATATCAATGTTGTAGCCATCTACAAAAACATCATCTCCACCAAGAGAGGAAACTGTGTCCACCACGTAGAGGGTATCATAATCTTTAACAATTTTCCCCACTTCATCAATTGGGTTAGTAACTCCAGTTGAGGTCTCGTTGTGGACTATGGTAACTGCTTTGATGTTGTCTTCCTCTTCCAGGATGTACTTCACATCTTTGGGTTCGACACCATACCCCCATTCTACCTCGAGTTCAGTTGGTACTGCCCCGTGGACTTCGGCTATCTGCATAAATCTCTGACCGAATTTTCCACCAACGATGTTAAGGATCTTATCACCCTTATCTACTACACTGGATAACGCTGCTTCCATGGCTGCAGTTCCAGAACCAGTTAATATGTAGGATTGGTTTTCAGTCTGGAAAACTTCAGACATCATTTCAGTTGTTTCGGTAATTATTTCACCAAACATTGCACTTCTGTGATTCACTATGTTCTCAGACATAGCTTTTAAGACCCGGGGAGCCACTCTGGTAGGTCCCGGTATCATGAGCAACGTCTCATTCATTATAAAAAACCTCCGAGTTATGTAACTTAAAAAACTTTATTTATTTGGATTATATTATCATAACTTATGAACCTTGCTATCTGGTTATCGTGGTATGAAGATCTGCTAGAAGATTTTGGTTTCAGCAGATCTCAGGACGAAGAATCCGCACAATTACTTGAAAAACTCTTAGAATTCTATGGGGGATTAAAACCGAAAGATATTCCCATGCAAAGGGAAGCTATTGTTTTTGGGGCTGGTCCGTCAATTAAGAGTAACATTAAGGAGATTAAAAGTTTAAATCTATCTGAATACACCCTGATATCTGCTGATGGGGCTACCACCGCACTTTTAGAAGAATATATTGTTCCTGACATCATAGTTACAGATTTAGATGGTGATATGGAGGATATTATCTGCGCCAACCATGAAGGTGCTTTTTTGGTCATACATGCCCATGGAGATAACATGGAAAAACTGAAGGAGTTCGTGCCCCGTTTAAATCGTGTGATGGGCACCACACAGAGTACCCCTTTGACTCATGTTTACAATTTTGGTGGTTTTACAGATGGGGATAGGGCCCTGTTTTTAGCAGTTGAACTTGGAGCAGAGTACATTACCCTGGCAGGTATGGATTTTGGCAAGGAAGTTACTAGATATTCAAGACCAGCCATGAAAGAACCAAAAGGCCAGGCAGATGAAATTAAGGAATTAAAGCTTAAACATGCCAAGAAACTGGTGGAATGGGTGGCTAAAAACGAGGAAGTAACCCTATTAAACATATCCCATGGAGAAAAATTGGAAGGTGTTCTGGCTGTCCGATTCAAATAGTTAATTTTTCAGCCAGTTTCCAGATACATGTAGATACATGTTAATTAACTGTAACAGATACATGTAATTAACGCATGTATTTCCGGGCGAAGGTTACCATTAAAGTGGGCCAAACAAATGCACCGATACATGCTTCAACAATATTTAACACACCCTGAAAACCTGTTTCTGAAAATATCACACCATATGCGGGTATGATCATGGTCAGGAAACTGAAGCGTAATTTTTCTGTAAATGCATCGGGTGTAAAAGCCCCCTCAAGTATCCAATAAATAAATGCAAAGGTTAGTAAAACAATAAAAAAGCTTAACAAGAGCCTAATAGGGTAAACTCCATACCCAAAGGGATACTGTACAATTAATTCGACATATTTATGGAGAGATGATTTTTGTTTTCTTTTAGATTCCATTTCCCTGTAAAAATAGTAATCTGCTTTTGTCCGGTTTCCAATCTTTTCCCAAACAATTTTTGCTTTTCTACAGGCCTTCTCCTGGCTTTTATTGGTTTTGAATTTGGTATTCTTAAAGTTTAATCCGCCCTTAACTTCTACAAAATCAAAAAATACATCACCTTTTACATCAGCCTTATCAAACCAGGCATCACCTGCTATCTTAGCATCGTAAAAGGAGGTATTGCCTTCTATCTGTGCCTCTTTGAAGGAGAGACTACTGCCAATCTCTGTCTTGTTAAAAGAAGCTTCACCACCTACATATGCCTTTTCGAACCATGCGTATCTATTTACATGAGTTTTATCAAATATAACATGTCCCCCGATACGTGCACTGTAAAATGAGGCATTTCCACAGATATTTGATCCTTCAAGTAAAACATCACCACCTACATCAGCATTATCAAACCAGACATCCCCCTCGATGGTTGTATCCTGGAGCAAAACGTCATTTTTTATAATAGCCCCTGTAAAAATCAGGTCATCTTCAAATTTTTCCCTGGAAAAGTCAATATTAAATAACCTAACTCCTTTAAAGTTGAAATCACCATTTTCTTTCTTTTTTAGTAATTCTTGATTTTTTAATTCATTTATTTCCTGGAAATCCAGGGATTTTTCATTGGGTAATGTGAGATGTAAAATACAATAATCAGAATTCTTAAAACTGTCATTATTACAATTTTCAAATTTACACAGCATAACATTCCCCCATAAAAAAATCAAACACTGTCATCTTCTTTGTAAAGAATTTTGATCTTGGCTACCTGTATTTCATCTCCATCTTTCAATTTAATCTTACCCAGACCGCTAATATCCTGATCATTGATTTTTGTACCGTTTTTACTATTTAAATCTTCCATATAAAACCCATCATCAAATCTGGTAAGTTTAAAGTGTTCTTTTCCGATGTATGAGAGACTATCTCCTTCATCATGGCCTAGAAAGTCTTCTCTTCCAAATTTTCTTTCATAATCCTTGAGTATGAATTCTACACTATTGGGGAAGATCAGCCTGCCCAGTAGTTTTTTTGGTTTCAGATGAATGGTAGTCTCTTCGCTGATGAGTTTTCGAGGGGTGGACCTATTTCTAAGGTAAAGTATAATGATGAACAATACTGCGATAATTAAAAAAGTAAATATTATAAATCCAACATCCAATACATCTCTTTGGCTCAGAATAAAAATAACTAGCAATGCAAAAATAACCACAAATAATGCTAGGGATTTGTTAGTTGCAATCATTTTCCAACCGTTCAGAGGAGAAGTATCCCCCTAATTTTTAATAATCTTAATATTAAGTATATGCAGCTGCTATATAATAATAACTAACTATTTGTGTTCAATATTGAGTCTAGATGTTAATGATTTGGATTTACCTGGAGATTTAAAATCCATGAATTGTCTGTAGGTTCAAATTATATATATAATCTCGAACATATGATTTTTATTAAGTAATAAGTGAAGGATTCTCCAATGTCAATAGATGATATTTTAATGCATGACGAAACCGTATTCAGGGATATACGCGTCTTCAATCCAGATTATGTGCCTGATAAATTTTTACACAGGGAATCACAGATGGAAGCACTTACTCTCTGCCTAAGACCTGCTTTAAGGGGTGGAAAATTAATGAATGCGGTGGTGGTTGGTTCATGTGCCACTGGAAAAACCACAGCGATAAAAAAACTCTTCGATAGGATTGAAGAGTATTCAGAGAAAATTTTATGCGTGTATATAAACTGCCAGCTCCACACCACCCGTTACAACATCTTTTCACAGATCTACCAGAAGATTTTTGGACATCTTCCTCCGGAGACAGGCATTCCTGTATCCAGGATATATGAGAAGATTATGAAACATCTTAAAAACAATGATCAGGCACTGATGGTTGCCCTGGATGATGTTGACCATTTATTCCACAATAAAAATGCAAATAAAATATTCTATGATATTTTAAGAGCTTATGAAGAATTTGAAGGTGTTAGGACTGGTCTGTTTGCTGTTATATCAGATATAGAATTCAGGTACATTCTAGATAAGAATGTCAACTCTATTTTCATCCCCCAAGAAATTGTCTTCAATCCCTACACCTACAATGAAATGAGGGACATATTAAAGGAGAGGGTTAAAGCAGGTTTTTATCCTGATGTGATTTCAGATGAACTTTTGGAGGAAGTTGCTGAAAATACTAATTCAATGGGGGATTTAAGGGTTGGAATAGATCTTTTAGGACTGCTGGGTAACATTGCTGAGTCAGATGCATCGAGGACCATAGAGAAAAGGCACCTACAATCTGCACTTCAAAGTAACAGATCCATCAGCTTGAAAAATACACTGGAAAACCTATCTGAAAAGGAAAAAATCCTATTAAAACTCATAATGGAATCAGAGGGACAGCATTTAATTGCAGGAAACCTTTACAAAAATTTAAATGACAAAAAACCTTTAAGTTACGCTTCCTTTGACCGCTTACTTAATAAACTGGAATTTTTACGGCTGATAGATATTAAATTCACAGGTAAAGGTAGTAAGGGCAATGCACGAGTTATCGTGTTAAGATTCCATCCCCAAGAAATTAGCAAATGCCTGATTTAGGATAGAATACCTTCTTTTATAATTAACTAGATAAATGGTATCCTGGTTGCCTTAATTTAAATAGTGGCTGGAAAGTTGGAATTTGGAAGTGCAGCTACACCAATTACACTGAAGACCAGTACCAGAATAATCAACCCTATAAAGACACAGGACTTAACATCAAAATATTTATGAAAGTTTAAAAGATTGAGTTCCTCTGGCTTCTTTCGCAGATCTGGAATTGAATTTCTATGCATTTTTTTAACCTCCTAATTATAAAAGTTCCATAAAACTATTTAAAAAAAAAGTTAGAGAGCATTTTGAGAAGTAAAAAGAGATGCAATCACTACTTTTTTCACCTAATATTTACAAATAATAATCAAAGAAAAAAAATTGTTTAACAAATGGGCTTTAAAAACTGTCGTAAATAACTTTGGAAATAAAGATCCATGAAATAATAAATTAAAAAGTCCCTGTACAAAAAATCAAACAAAAAAAACCATGAACATCCAGAAAAAATTTGAATTTTTCGAAGTAATGGCTGATGTGGGTATTCATTCCTATGGAAAAACTTTGGAAGAGGCCTTCGAGAATGCGGCTCTAGCCATGTTTGAAGTCATGACTGACACAACAACCATTGAACCTACAATCCATAAAAAGATAGTTATAGAATCAGAGGATCTCCTGGCGCTCCTCTATGACTGGCTGGATGAGTTGATATTTCTGCACGACTCAGAGTTTCTGGTATTCAACACTTTCCATGTTGAAATTCAGAAGATGAGTGAAGATTTATATCATCTAAAAGGCACTGCCCTGGGGGAGGCCTTCAAACCAGAGAAGCATGAAAGCAGGGAGGATGTTAAGGCAGTGACTTATCATCTAATGGATATAAAAGATAAAAATGGATATATAGTTAAGGTTATTCTGGATACCTGAATTTTATAAAATTTAAATTTAATCAATAATTATCTCTAAAAGCATCATTAAAGAAAAGCCAGATATAAATATTGCTCTTGAGTTTCTATTTGATTTTTAATATATGCGTGATTATATGTCTTGTTGATCTACAAAAAGTATTGCTCCTGTTGCAAATCACAGTTCATAGGGATTATTGGTTCTATTGCCGTTACCCGTCTATTATTCCTGAAACTGGGGCAATTATACCAATGGACTGTCTGTAAAAGAAACTTTTTTTGGTACCTCACTATATCTCAATCGTAAAGCGCAGCCATTCCCTCAGGAAAATTGTGAATGGCCTGTTATAATGCCAGAGAAAAGTTCGGGCCAATGTAACTAATCCAATAGTGGGGTGTACTGCTCCAAAACCAGTGCCTAGTGCAAGATTCTCCGAATATGATTCAATGTTAAAGATAACCAATAGTCTATTCTTTTTTGATGATATTAATATTATTAAAACAGCTTCCAAATTAATCCACAAAAAAATTAGCTATTTATAAATATTTTGGGAGATAGAATAATAAATGTTAATTATTTTAGTAGTTTTCTCATGATTCCTGATTTGATTGATAAATTCTTATATTATGGAGTTATTTCAAAAAAGTAAATATAATTCTCTTTCAATTTTTAAAAAAACCTTATGACAGCCCGGGAAAAAATTAGAAAAGTCAAACACATTCTGGGAGGCCTATTAGATTATCATCAAGTCTTGAAGAGGGTAGCTATGAATCCATAAAAAGCCTAGACTAACACTTTCAATTATTCGCTATAATTCTAGATACTGGAAGTATATTAATGGTAGAGTTAAAACGTGATCTTGGAGTTTGGGGAGCAGCCAGTATAGGAATTGGAGCCATAATTGGTACTGGTATTTTTGTACTTTTGGGTGTGGCTGCTGGTCTGGCTGGACCATCTGTAATTTTCTCCTTTATTATAGCAGGAATCACCGCTCTTCTCACGGGTCTTTCATCGGCTGAACTATCCTCATTTATAACAGAAGAGGGAGGTAGTTACATTTATACCACCAAAGCCTTCGGAAAGTTCCCGGGATTTGTTATTGGATGGATCAAGTCATTTGATTATATTATTGGTGCCAGCGCTGTTAGCATAGGATTTGCATCTTATTTTACTTATTTTCTTCATTTACCACCCATACGGAGTACAATAATAACAATTGCAACAGTATGGCCTATTATATTAATGTTGTTGAATATTAAAGGGATGAGGGAGGCATCTGTGGCAAATACAGGATTGGTAGTTCTTAAAGTTTCAGCTTTAGTAGTTTTTATAATTACTGGTGTTTATTATATGATTTTACACGGTAATCCGTCTAATTATTATCCCTTCTTTCCCAATGGTTTAAATGGAATGCTTTCTGGGGCGGCTATAATATTTTTTGCTTTCATAGGGTTCAATACAATTACCATGGTTGCTGAAGAAGTAAAACATCCCCAAAAAAATGTACCCCGGGCAGTACTTCTTTCATTTGCAGTTTGCACCCTCCTCTACATCGGAGTATCTTTGGTGGCAGTGGGCCTGGTTAACTGGCAAATTTTAGGTCAATCAACAGCACCACTGGAAACAGCCCTGGGTGTAGCTACCAATAACATCTGGATACTGGAATTTGTGGCCATATCCGCACTCTTTGCCACTACTTCAGTGATATTATCATCAATAATCGGCGGCTCAAGGGCCTTATTTTCCATGGCTCGACAGGATGTAATCCCCGAAGTTTTCTCTAAAATTTCTGGTAACGGCATTCCTATAATTACTGTTATAATTAGTGGTATTTCAATAGCCCTTATTGTGGTTGTTGCATCAGGTAATTTAGATGCACTGGCATCCATTTTTAATTTTGGAACACTGTTAACATTTGCATTTATTAATTTAAGCCTTTTACAATTAAGGAGAACCATGCCTGACCGTAAGCGTGGATTTAAAGTACCATTTTATCCATTAACCCCCATATTAGGATTGGCCAGTTGTGTGGGATTGGCCTTTTATCTTAATCCTAATGCAGTTATTTATGGTGTTTCATGGATCCTAATTGGAATTATGGTTTTTTCCTTAAACAAGTGGCGTATTAAGCGAAAGTTAAAATCCCCATAAATTTGGCATAATATGGCTCAAAACTTTTTAGATGATACATAAGAAGTAAAAAAAGTAACCAAGAAAAAATTATCTATAGAAGTTTAACTAAAAATTTATATAATTATAACTTAAATCCATATAATTCAGTGTATTTTTAAAATTTATAGCTTGTTAAAACAATAATTTATGTATTATTGATAAGATTCGTTTAAATTATTAGCGAAAGATTGATTAATTAATATTATTGGAGAGTTAAATTATGGAGCTGGAAAACGGAATAAAAAAGATAAAAGAATCCGTATGGGAGATACCCACGAGTTATAAGAGAGGAATGCGCGTTCCGGGAAGGGTTTATCTGGATGATGAATCAATCAAAACTGTAGAGAGGGGAGCACTGGATCAGGTTGCTAACGTGGCCTGTTTACCGGGAATACAGAAATTTTCCTTAGCCCTTCCAGATATACATTTTGGATATGGATTTAGTATAGGAGGAGTAGCTGCATTCAGCTCCAGGACTGGTGTAATAAGTCCGGGTGGAGTTGGATTTGATATCAACTGTGGTGTAAGATTCTTAAAAACAAATCTGACAGAAAGTGAAGTTAAACCAAAGATCAAAGAACTGGTGGATGTTTTATTTACAAACGTTCCATCAGGACTAGGAAGTAAAGGAAAAATTAGACTAAAACCAGGGGAAATAGATGATGTACTGAACCTCGGTGCCCAGTGGGCTGTGGAAAATGGCTATGGCTGGGAGAAGGACCTGGAATTTCTGGAAGAAGAGGGCAGAATGGAAGCAGCAAATGCAGATAAAGTATCTGATAAAGCAAAAAAACGGGGAATACCTCAGTTAGGTTCACTAGGATCGGGAAATCATTTCCTGGAAGTGCAAAAGATAGATGAAATATTTGATGAGGAAACAGCCCGTGTTTTTGGATTGGATGAATGTGAAATTACCGTTATGATCCACACTGGCTCTCGTGGATGCGGTCATCAGATTTGCTCCGATTACCTCCGTGTGATGGACAAGACAGCAAAAAGATACAACATAGACATACCAGACAGGCAACTTGCTTGTGCACCTGTAGATTCACCAGAAGCGCAGGATTACTTCCAGGCCATGGCAGCCGGTGCGAACTTCGCATGGACCAACCGGCAGATGATTGTTCACTGGGTAAGGGAATCATTTGAACAGGTCTTCAATCAAACTGCAGAAGATATGGATATAAATATTGTCTACGATGTGGCTCATAACATTGCAAAGAAGGAAGTACACAATATAAAAGGTAGAGATACTGATGTTTATGTTCATCGAAAAGGAGCAACCCGTGCCTTTGGACCAGGCCGTAAGGAAATACACAAAGATTATAGGGCAGTTGGCCAGCCAGTATTAATACCCGGTACAATGGGTACATCCTCCTATATTTTACATGGAACTGACGCTGCCATGGAGGACACATTTGGCTCCACTGCACATGGTGCTGGCCGTAAAATGAGCAGGGCAGGGGCAAAAAAAATCTATGATGGAGAAGAAGTTAAAAAATCACTCAATAGCAGGGGAATTGTTGTCAATGCCACTTCCATGCCCATACTTGCAGAAGAATCCCCTGGGGCCTATAAAGATATTGATGAAGTGATTAAAACTGTCCATGAAACTGGTATATCCTTACTTGTTGCGCGGATGATTCCATTAGGTGTGGCTAAAGGATAATTAATCTGTTCATTAGAAAAAAAATAATTATATAATTAAACGGAGAATTTTTACTTTGACAATTGGAATAATCGGTGGAACTGGGATATACGAGATTGTTGAACTGGGGGAAGATGTGAAAACCAGGGTGATAGATACTCCATATGGACCTTCACCAGAGATGTCACTATTCAAGCTGCATGATAAGGATGTAGTTTTCATGTCCCGGCATTCAGTGGGACATGCAAAACCACCACATATGATTAATTACCAGGCAAATATTTGGGCCATGAAAGAAATGGGTGTTGAAAGGATAATGGCCACCAATGCAGTTGGTTCCCTGGATATGCCCATCAAACCCGGTGATTTGGTTGTTCCCCATGACTTCCTGGATTTCACCAAGATGAGAAAAAACACCTTCTACGATGATCGGGTGGTTCATGTAGATGTTACAGAGCCCTACTGTCCCGAGTTAAGGGATATTTTAATTTCCTCAGGCCAGGTAATAGGTGAAGGTGTTTATATATGCACTGAAGGCCCTCGTTTTGAGACAACGGCGGAGATACGGATGTACCGTCGTTTAGGGGGAACAGTCGTAGGTATGACTGGTTTACCTGAATTAGTGCTTGCCAGGGAACTGGAAATGTGTTATGCTAGTATTTGCACTGTATCTAACTACGGAGCCTCCATATCGCCAGTTAAACTCACCATTGATGAGGTTTTTGAGGAAGTGGAGAAGAAACGGCTGTTACTGATTGAACTTATCTCTGATATCATTTCGAAAATCCCGGAAAACTGTTCCTGTCCATGTGTACATGCATTGGAGGGGGCAGAAGTCAAACCTTCACTTGAATCTGAAGACTTATAATTAACATGTAACAAAAAAGTTTTAAAGATCGTCTAAAATATAAATGGATTAACATGTTAAATGAACTACAAAAAGAAATTATACGACTTAAAAAGGATAAAAATGCCATTATCCTGGCTCATAACTATCAAACAGGGGATATACAGGAAATTGCTGACTTTGTCGGTGACTCACTAGGGCTGTGTATTAAAGCATCAGAGATAACAGACTCTGACCTGGTGGTCTTCTGTGGAGTGGATTTCATGGCGGAAACAGCGTACATCTTAAATCCATATAAGAAGATAGTACTGCCTGATCGGGAAGCAGAATGCCCTATGGCGCACATGCTACCTGCAGATGAAATTAAGAGAGCTAAAAAGAAATATCCTGATGCGGCAGTCGTTTTATATGTTAACACGCTGGCTGAAGCTAAAGCAGAAGCAGATATATTGTGCACATCATCCAATGCCGTGACTGTTGTGGAAAGCCTGAGTGAAGATCAAATACTCTTCGGCCCTGATATGAACCTGGCAGGCTACGTCTCCAGACAGGTGAATAAGGAGATAATCCCCATACCTGAAGGAGGGCACTGTTACGTGCATAAGATGTTCCATACTGGTGATATTGCATTTGCCAAGGAGAAATATCCCGATGCTGTTCTTCTGGTCCATCCAGAATGTGATCAGGAAGTTCAGGATGTGGCAGATGAAATATTAAGCACCGGTGGTATGATGCAGTACGTTGCTCAGTCAGATAAGCAAACTTTCATTATTGGTACCGAGGTAGACCTGGTAACCGGGCTTAGAAGGGATAATCCTGATAAAATCTTCATACCACTTTTAAGCGAAGCAATATGTACTAACATGAAGCTGCACACCTTGGAGAAGGTTAAAAACGCACTTTTAAATGAGGAACATTTGGTAACTGTTGATAAGGAAATTGCAGATAAAGCCAGAAATGCTGTGGAACGAATGTTAGAGGTATCCTGATAACTTTAATGGGTGGATACATGGATAAATGGTATTTAAATCGTTTTACTCTTATTGGGGCTGTACTGATACTACTGGCTGTACTGATTTATGGCCTGGAATTTTTAAAGGGTCCTGCAACTTCTCTTTTTTATTCTCTGCTTTTAGGGTCATCGGAAGGGAAAACAATTTTATTTTTAATTTTCATGGGTAGCTTACTCATTTTAAATCCCATTTTATCATCAGGTAAAATTAGCATTAAATTTGCATCAAGAGACATATGGGATAGTAAAAGATATCTGAAGTACGCCATCATCCTGGTTTTAATTACATATATTGTTGGTATTTTTATAGAGATATGGTTGAGGGTTAACTTTGGTGTGTCTTTATTTACAGTATTCATATCCTTAAATCCAGATGTTACTTCCACCAGCATAATGCACAGCCACGTTTTTAAGTCAGCCTTGGGCTCCATAGTTAACAGTTTAGGTGTGGTATTACCTTTAAACATACATACTGGTGAATCCCTTTTTCAGTATATATCGCCAGTAGCTTACCTAATTGTTGTTACATTACCCCTGACCTACATTGCCAGTCTGATTTCTATGGGCAACAGAATGGGGTTTTATAGGTTGATTATAGCCTTTTCAGCTTCACTTGTCATGATTGGAATGTTTGATGGTGGATTATTCTCAAATCCTGCGATAATAGGTTTTGCAGGGCTTTTAGGAATGTACTTTATAGAAGAGCCATTTTCACCGGGTAATTTAATGAAACCTGCAGCCATTGTTTTGGTGATCATACTTTTAGGATTAACCATGGAAGTAGCTGGTTCCAACCCTGATTACACCCAGCTAACGTTGATTAATCAGATCCAGCCGGTTGAATGGAATGGATACGAGGTTTTAAGCGAAGATAATAATACAGTGATACTTAAAAGTACTCAGAATGACAGAACGAACTTGATAAGTCTGTTTAATACTCTGATGGGTAAAACTGATGCATTCTTCATCACCTGGAATTTCTATTCATATATCTGAATTGATATAAATCAAACTTCCAGCATAATATAAATTGCTCAAACTACATTAACATCAACTTTAATTAAATTTTAATACATAAATCGTTAATTGGTGATTAATAAAAACATGAAAATAAGTATAATAATCCCCACCTATAATGAGGAAGAATACCTTCCCTATCTATTGGAAAGCATAAAAAGACAGGACTTTACAGATTATGAAGTGATAATTGCTGATGCAAATTCCACGGATCGAACCAGAGAAATCGCAAAAGACTACAATGCCAAAATTGTAGATGGCGGAATGCCTGCAGTGGGTAGGAATAAGGGTGCTGCAGCAGCCCAGGGTGAATTCCTCTTGTTTTTAGATGCAGATGTCATTATGACCAGGGGATACCTTAAAAGTGCTATTCAGGAATTTGTAGAGGAAGGGTTGGGCATTGCTATCAGCCAGATATACCCCATGAGTGATAAAAACTTTGATATCCTATCCCATGAATTCGCCAACTTCTTCATGAAATATGTGGAAACATTAAAACCCCATGGAGCCGGTTGCTATGGCATATTAACACGAAAAAAACTACACGATGCAATAGGGGGATTTGATGAAGAGTTAGATTTTGGAGAAGACACTGATTATATAGAAAAACTGGCATACCTTCACTATTTCAAGGTCTTAAGAGATGCAACCCTCTTCGTTTCCACTAGAAGAACCAATGAAGAAGGAAAGACAGGAATAGCCCTTAAATATGCAAAAAGTACCTTTTACCAGTTCACTGGTAGAAAGATAAGCGCAGACAAATTGAACTATAACTTTGGACACAAGAATGAGAGAAAAATGATATTATACGGTGTCTGCGGTGAAGGGATGGGCCACGCTATACGCAGCAGTGTTATTATCGACCATCTCCTTAAGAAAAATGATGTAACCATATTTGCAAGTGATCGGGCTTATCAGTATCTATCAAGTAGATACAGCGATGTTTATGAAATAGAAGGATTTAATACTGTATATGAAGAAAATCAAGTGAAAAATCGCCGGACTTTTATAAAAAATATTAAAGATGTTCCTCAGGACTTAGGAAAGAACCTTTATTTAATGTATAATGTTGCAAAAGCCAAGAAACCAGATCTCATAATATCGGACTTTGAATTCTACTCCAACCTATTAAACAAAATATTTAGAATACCCCTGGTGAGCCTGGACAACATGCATGTGATAACCCAGTGCTATGTTGATGTACCAGAAGAATTCCGGGCAGACCGTTTCCGGGCGGCAAGTGTGGTGAAATCCTTTATCCAGCGCCCTAAATATTACCTGATAACCAGCTACTTCTTCCCCCCAGTTAAAAATCCAGCTAAAGTAACGATGTTTCCCCCAATCTTACGGGATAAGGTCATGGAGCTTGAACCTACTATAGGGGATCATATACTGGTTTATCAGACCAGCGACTCCAACATGGAACTACTCAAATTATTAAGGCAAATAGATGATGAGTTCATAATATACGGCTTTCATAAAGATGAAAAAGATGGAAACCTAACCTTTAAAAGCTTCAATGAAGACGAATTCTTCCAAGACCTGGCATCTGCCCAGGCTGTTATAACCAATGGTGGGTTCAGCTTAATATCTGAAGCTTTATATCTTGAAAAGCCCATATATAGTATACCAGTAAAAAAACAATTTGAACAGATATTGAATGCCATATACTTGGATAAACTTGAATATGGAGAATTCCATACAGATCCCAATAAGGAAACCTTGGAGAAATTCCTCACCAACCTGGATTATCACCGGGAAAAAATCAAATTGAAGTTCAAACATGACTGTAACCAGGCCATATTTAACAGATTGGATGAAATATTAGATGAATTAAGTTGAATGAATTGATGATTGAATTAAGTTGAATGAATTTTTAAATAATTGAATTTCTTTTATGTTCCAGTAAAGAGAATAAGGGGATTTTAGATGTCGTCCCATAGAAAAGTAGTAAACCTTCCTTTGCACGGGGGACACGCACCAAAATGGTTGTTCCACCGTATGGTTAAATTAACCAGGGGGATAACCGAAACATTACTTTATGAATATGATAGTGCTGAGTTTTTAAGGCGAGTATCTGATCCTTACTGGTTTCAGGCCCTATCCTGCGTAATCGGGTTTGATTGGCACTCCTCAGGCACCACTACCACGACCTGTGGGGCTATGAAGTCGGCCATCAACCCGGAGGAGCACGGGATCTTTGTGGCGGGTGGAAAGGGGCGGGCTTCCCGGAAAACACCTGCTGATATTGAAAATGCAGGGGATATGTTCTCCCTTTCCTCCAGTAAAATTGATAAACTCATTTATGCAAGCAAGATATCTGCAAAAATTGATAACTCCTGTATCCAGGACGGCTACCAGCTCTACCACCACTCCTTCCTCATAACTGAGAAGGGAGACTGGGCGGTGATACAGCAGGGTATGAACGATAAGAACAAGTACGCCCGCCGGTACCATTGGTTATCAGAGGATGTGGTTGAGTATGTGGATGAACCTCACCAGGGAATATGCTGTGATAAGGTGGAATCTGAATCATTGAACATGACTGCCTCTGAAAGTGCAGAAAGCCGTAAAATTAGTGTAGACCTTCTATGCGATAATCCCGAGCATTTAAAGAAGTATTTCAAGGATAAAACACCACTTAAAAGTCAATGCCAAACCAGACTGGATGAGTACGTTAAAGAATTTAGAATGCCCAGGCACCACCCGGTACTGGATATGGATCTATCGGATAGGGAATTTATCGTATTAAAAAATGCATACGAATTACAACCATCCAACTATCAGGATATGATTTCCCTGGAGGGAATGGGGCCAAAGAAAATCAGGGCGTTAGCATTGATCTCTGATTTAATCCATGGTTCAAATCCCAGCTGGAAGGACCCGGTGAAGTACAGTTTTACTCATGGTGGAAAAGATGGCTATCCCTATCCTGTGGACCGTGAAGTCTACGATCACTCAATCCAAACACTTAAAGACGCTCTGGAAGGAGCAAAACTCGAGAGGAATGATAAATATAACGCTATTAAAAGGTTGGAAGCATTGATTAATGAATAATGACTAGGTGGAAATCGAATGAGTAGTAATGGGGATATGATAAAATGGTGTCAAAATCCAATAAATCTTCCAAGATTCTTGAAGAAACAGTTATGGAAGTAAAAAGAAACCTTAAAAATAAAATTCAGGACATTAAAGTAGAAAGAGCAGTGATTGGAATATTTTTTACAGGTACATGTTTGAATACTGGGCATGCTGGTATCTGTGCCACGCCAATTAAAGAAATTCCAGAAGCTGTCTGCTGCCCAAGTTCTGTTAGGGCTATGCCGAATGCTGGACATTTGACAGAAAGATCAGTAGAAAAATATTTGGATGATGCATTGTCCGGTATACCAATGAAAAGAACAATGGGGGTAGCTGTTTTATCTGCACTATCCAGTTACTGTTGGGAAGAAGGGCTAGTAGATGGTTATAATATGAAGGTGGATGTAGATGCAACAGAATGTCTCCATCTCAGCGATGATACATATGCAGTACTTATCGGTGCAATAGTTCCAGTTTTAAGAATTTTAAAAGGAAGAAAAATGGATTTTTCTGTTATTGAGCTCGATCCTAGAACGCTTAAAGAAGATGAAATGACCTTCTATGTTCCTGTAGAAAAAACTGCCGATACGGTGCCTAAAGCCGATATACTTATTGTAACAGGGACAACATTGATAAATGGTACATTAGAAGGCATTTTAAAATTGGCTCGTCCCGAAACCCAGGTAGTTGTACTGGGACCTACATCAAGTATTTTACCTCATGCCTTTTTTAGAAGAGGAGTGAACGTTTTAGGAGGGGATATCATTACAAATCCGGGAAAAATGCTTGACACACTGGCCGAAGGAGGTTCGGGTTACCATCTTGGTAAATCTGCAGATAAGGTGGTAGTCACTGCTAAATATAGGTTAAAATGATTTATATAATGGTTATATAAAAACAAACAAGTTTTAAACCAATGAATTCATGATAATGTACTTATTTTTATTCCCTTTAAAATTATTTTTATTGTTTTCCTTTAAAATTATGTCTTTCTTTAATTATTCTTGTTTAGATATTTAATCTGAACAAAAAGAAGGTAATTTTTTTATAAGCTGACCATTAATCCGAATTATAGCAAAAAAATTACCATCAAAAATTTACTAGCCATCATAATAGTAACTTTTATTAGCTAATTTTAATTAATTTTAAATGGGATACTCTAATTTGTTGGGGGCACGTTTATCTGCCTAGCTATCTTGATCTTATGCATTGCTTAAAAAAATAGGGAAGTTGATAGTATATGACATATATTGCTGAAGTGTTAGAAAATTTGAAGGTAAAAAATCCTAATGAACCAGAATTCATACAGACTGCAACTGAGATTTTAAATTGTCTTTATGTGGTATTTGAAAGACATCCAGAATTTCAAAAAGCGAAGATTTTAGAGAGATTTGTCGAACCTGAAAGAATGATCATGTTTAGAGTACCATGGGTAGATGACAACGATGAAGTACAAGTAAATCGAGGTTATCGTGTTCAGTTTAACAGTGCACTTGGGCCATACAAAGGAGGGCTTCGTTTTCATGAATCTGTAAATTTATCGGTTATTAAATTTTTAGCAATGGAACAGATTTTAAAAAACAGTCTCACTGGTATGCAAATTGGTGGTGCTAAAGGTGGATGTGATTTTAATCCAAAGGGCAAATCTGATGCTGAGGTTATGAGATTCTGCCAAAGCTTCATGGCAGAACTTAAAAATTATATTGGGCCGGATATAGATATCCCTGGCGGAGATATTGGTGTAGGTTTAAGAGAAGTAGGATTCTTATTTGGGCAGTATAATAGAATGGTAAACAGGCACAATTGCGTACTGACTGGAAGTGGAGTAGAATATGGTGGTTCCTTGGTTAGAAAAGAAGCCACTGGTTATGGTCTTATTTATATAGTTGAAGAGGCTTTAAAAGCAAGAGGAGAAAAGCTTGAGGGTAAAAAAATCATAATTTCAGGTTCTGGAAATGTGGCTATATATACAGCAGAAAAGGCCATACAACTTGGAGCAACTGTTATTGCTATGTCTGATTCACAAGGTTATATTTATGATGAAGATGGAATTTCTGTTCCCTTTGTAAAACAAATAAAAGAAGTTGAAAGAAAACGTATTCATGAATACTTAAAATACCATCCAGATACCATCTATAATGAAGGAAGTAGAGGTATTGAAAACATAAAATGTGATATAGCCCTTCCATGCGCAACTCAAAATGAGTTAGATGCAAATTCAGCAAGAAAACTCGTTGAAAATGGGGTTAAATATGTTGCAGAAGGAGCAAATAAGCCTGCAACTCCTGAAGCTACTGATTTGTTAATAAGATCGGGAGTGGTGTTCTTACCAGGAAAAGCAGCTAATGCCGGAGGAGTTGCAACCAGTGTATTTGAAATGGCTCAAAGAAGCTCCAATATACGCTGGTCATTTGAAGAGGTTGACGACAGATTAAAAAGAACTATGGTTAACATATACAGAAATATCGATAAAGTTGCCACAGAATATGGATTTGAAGGTAATTATGTAATGGGTGCTAATATTGCCGGATTTCTTAAGGTAGCTAAGGCTATGATGGCTCAAGGAGTTGTCTAAATAAGATTGGGTAGAAAACATCATGTTAATGGATTTTTTTGATATTTAAAATGTTATCATAGGTCCAGCATTTATCAATTATAACCCATCTTTTATTTTTATTAATATTATTTTATTTCCAATTATTTTTAATTAAAATACACACTAGGTTGGTTTTAAGTTAAAATCGATACTATTTTTCTTTACAGAGAAAATACTTATTTATTGAGCTGTTTTTTTTAGAAATACTTAAATGAAAAGTATTATATTTTGAAAATGCCAATTAGAGATAAGTTTAAAAAAATTGTACATTTGATGATCATGTACGTGAAATATAAATTAGATAATTGGCCCCCTCCTTTAGAAATGTTAGTTTTTGGTTTGCAATGGTTAGCTGTGATCATTCCCACCATACTCATCATAGGTGCTGTTGTAGGATCTATCCATGGGGAATCTTATATTCCCTACTTGCAGAAGTTGATGATTTTGATGGGGATCATGCTGCTTGTTCAGACTCTATGGGGACATAAGCTACCTTTGGTAATTGGACCAGCAACTGTGCTTTTGATTGGTGTTCTAGCAACTTTGGATCAGGGAGCAGGAGCAATTAATACATCCATAATAATTGGCGGTGGCATTCTAGCACTACTTGCAGGTGGCGGACTCTTCAAATATGTTGAAAAACTTTTCACACCCAAGGTTATAATTGTCATTTTGATGCTCATAGCTTTTACCCTCACTCCGACTATTCTTAATCTTATAACAGCCGGAGGGATAGTTGCACCTGTGAACAACTTTATATTTGCCTTATTTTTACTTTTAATTGCATTTATAGCTCACGGGTTCCTTAAAGGATTGTGGAAGTCAACATTACCACTATGGATCATGTTGCTGGGAAGTTTTGGATACTACGGTATCTTTAAAGTTATGTCTCCAGTTCAGGACCTGTCAGTAGTGGCACTTCCTGGAAATTTCATGGTACTGGCTGTTCCTGATGTTGGTGTTGTCATTGCATTTTTAATTTGCTTCCTTGCCCTTGCAATAAATGATTTGGGCTCTATACAAGCTATAGGATCACTTTTGAAGGCAGATAAAATGAAAGATAGGGTCCGGAGAGGAATCACTACAACGGGTTTAGGTAATGTTTTAGCGGGTTTTTTGGGAGTTATTGGGCCAGTAAATTATTCCATGAGCCCTGGAATTATATTTTCTACAAAATGCGCATCCAGATTCACCCTGATACCCGTTGGGATAATTCTTCTCATATTATCTTTTTCACCCATGGCCATAGGAATTATGAGCAATATTCCATCTCCAGTGATTGGTGCTGTTTTAATCTACATAATGACAGCACAAATTGGAGCTGCATTACTAGTTAGTGTGGAGAACAACGTATTTACAAGCCTGGATGATGGAATTATCATAGGCATGCCCATACTTCTTGGAACGGTGTTGGCATTTCTACCACCAACCTTATCAGCACAACTTCCCACAATAATCAGGCCTATAATTGCTAATGGATTTGTCATGGGAATTTTAGCAGTTCTTTTACTGGAACACATCATTTACAGAGATAAATCTGAAGAAAACCAGGAATAGAGACCATTAAGATTGGAAAGATTTTATAATCATTATACGCTGAATTTAAGATCTATTCATTAATAAACAGAACTTGCGACTATCTATTTTGCTTCTGAATTAAAAATTCTATTTCATTACACAAATTTATGGATTCTAAGTATTGGGTGTTAAATATTATCATTTCATAGTATTGTTCTATAGTGGTATCTAACAATTGATTTATAGCCAATAGGAGGTTAATCAATGGCATTTAAATGTGGACAAAAACCAGGTACAGGACGATATGTTTGTACTGGCTGTGGAGAAGATTTATATCTTGATGATGATAGCGATAAACTGCCTCCATGTGCCAAATGTGAAAAATGTGAATTTAAACAGGTTAAAACTTTTCTGACATACCTTTTATTTTATAAGGTGGTAAATTCTTATAAACCTTTAATACATGTAAATTGAATTTCTAAAACTATTTGGATTATTTAAAACCTAATATCATACAAAATAAATATACAATATAGTTTGTTTATGTAGATAATAAAATTAGTATTTCATCATTTCTAAAGGTAAAAATAATTATTTGGTAAAAATCCAATAATAACAGAGTAGGGAAAAATTATGAACACGATGCTCTATGTTACTGGAATTAATTCAGAAGAAAATTTAAAAACCAGTATCATGGAATTATTTCTTAAATCCACAAGTAATCTGGAATGGCTTTCACCTGGAGACATAGTTTTACTTAAACCTGCATTGAACTCACCCTGTCCATATCCATCCACCACCCATCCCCTGGCAGTCAGGGTTATCTCAGAAATTATCCTGGAAAGAGGGGCAAAGGTTGTGGTGGGTGATCAATCCGGAATAAGAAGCGTACTCCATGGCCGGGAAAGAGTTGTAAGAGGTAATAGCAGAGAGAATTATATAAAATCAGGCATGGGAACAGAGAAAGATAATTTCATAGCTTTTGAGCAAGAGGGTTGGGATGATGGGTTCAATAACTACCAGATGCCTGGGACTCAATCCTGGCATAACGGTTTTTATATAACAAAATGGGTGGAGAAGGCAGATCATATAATAAACTTGCCACGCATAAGCACCCATACCCAGGCAGGAGCTACTCTTGGATTTAAAAACATGATAGGACTGCTTAGAGAAGATAGCAGAATGGAATACCATGCCAATGGACCATACAATAATATAATGAAGTTTAATGCCAGGGGAAGTTCCCTTAAATCGGTAAATGATCATACAGGTACATTCCTGGAAAAAATTGTAGAAATAAGTGATTCTATACAGGATAAGCATAGATTAACTCTTTTTGTAGCAACCAAGGCCCAGACTACATTAGGTCCTGATAGGCAACTCTTCGAGATTGGAAAGCTTAAACTGGCTAAAGCATATGTGACCAACATTAAACCGGGACTTATATTTGCAAGCCAGGACCAGGTGGCAGTGGAAGCCTTTGCACTGGCATTATTAAAATGTTTAAGGAAAGAATTACCAGCAAAAGCGAGGATGCTGGAGCGGCTGATATTATTTGCCAGTAATAACACTAATAAATTGGATAAAATTCCAGTCAGAGACCATCCTTATATAAGACATTCATTATATAGGGGTCTGGGTGAATTCCCCTCTAAAATTAAGTTTAAAAATATGTCTATTGATATACAGAATATTCTCACTGAAATATTGCAGGAATAAACTCGGTTCATATGTTTTTTTTAATAATTTCATTTATTTGAACTTAAAATAACCGAAAAGACTATATGCTATCCTGGCACATTCAGTAACTTCATTAATTTTCAATACAAAAAAATCCCTAACAAAATCTTATGTTGTTGTGAATTTTATGGATCAGGAAAAAAATCATAAAATCGTTATTACACCACACAGGTTGGGAATGAGGGAGAAAATATTTTTTCTCCTTTCAGGAATTGTGGTCAGCATCCCCATCACCCTATTTTTAAGTGCAGTTGGCCAGAGTTTCTATGATTTCCTACCACTTATATATTCAGAGATTATCACCATAGTGCTTTTAGCACCATTTATTGAAGAGTTTGCCAAGGCTTATCCATTGTTTTACCGTTATTCCCTTAGTGAACGTTCTCTATCAATTCTGGCTTTGTTAGTGGGGCTGGGATTTGGTATAACAGAATTTTTTATCTACGTGTTCCTCTATGATGTTTCATTTGTAATTAGATTACCAGGGTTGTTTTTCCACGCGGCAACCACATCTTTAACTGCCTTTGGAATTGCCAGAAGTAAACCCATCCGTTTCTACCTCCTGGCTGTTTTCATGCATTCATTGGCTAACCTTATGGCCATATTTGACCAGTTTATCCCAGTTCTGGTGGTAACCTTTTTTACTTACTTCCTATCCTGGATATTCTATATGAAAACCACAGAGAGATATCTGGATGCAGAGAAATATCAGGAGCCTGTACAAAGATTCTGAAATAAATTAAAATACAGGAAAATCCCCTTATGTTGAAGTTGTTAATCAGTTTACTAAAAAATAAAATAGAGATTTTCACTCTACTTTTTAACCAATGGCATCAATGGCTTAGATATGTCCTTATTGTTAATAACCCAATATAATCTGTCCTGCAAATCCTGCATGGATACTTCATGGATTTTAACACCTTTATCTTTTATTGAGAATGGTTTTCCATCATTATAGGAAGGATCTCCTAATCGTACTCTACCAGTTTGCATATTTATACCGCTGATCATCACGTAATGGGTTCCATAGGTTTCTAAAAAGGAGCGAATCTTTATAATTACTGGCACACCATTAGCCAAATAGGATTGTATAGAGTTCCATCCAGTGAAACTCTCCATGGTCATGGAGTAGTTGGTATCATACTTATTGTTTACTGCATTCACAGCTGCTATCATACCATTCTGGCTTGTACCTGTATAATAATCGGAACCCCCAACATTAGCTAGATAACTTTCACTTAAACTCAAATTGTAATGGGAGAAAGCCATCTTCAGCGCAGATGGACCGCAGGTGTATTCTGTGGTTTGATGATGATAGGTATAACTTAGTTGAGTCCAGCCTAATGTCTCAGACCAGGGGGTAATGCTTACATAGTTGGGAAGTCTTTTGTTGGTGTTGTAGAAGTTCATTATGCTGCTGTATGTGTAAGTTAATGTTTCGTAGCGCATGGTACCCAAATTAGTGTTGGCGAAGTTGGGTAATCTACCATTTGTATTTATGAATTGATTGATAC